>Ga0256844_10000188_pt1 | contig 24656 bp, 24 predicted proteins | sample MusselsmetaG_FD_189100 | JGI IMG/M metagenome (GOLD analysis project Ga0256844, IMG submission 189100) | Mussel associated microbial communities from hydrothermal vent at the East Pacific Rise, Pacific Ocean - Mussels | ecosystem: Host-associated > Mollusca > Shell > Unclassified ... | reverse complement strand
TCTATAAAACGGGTTGTTAATGCTGCACTTATCTGATTAGCATCGCCGAGACGATCGACACCGGTAAAACGATTTTCACGGAATAACTGGTTAAAGCTGAAACTGGAAAGACCGGTATCAAATAATGGAATGTCAGATTGATCTTTTTCCGGTGTATATAAATAAAAGAGCCGTGGTTCAAGTGTTTGCTGCATGGGCAAGTCAAATAAACTCAGCTCTTTTTCAAAAAATAGACCACTATCAAGACTAAAAACAGGCGCTATACGAGAAGGACTGTCATTATCCCAGTTAACGGATGCATTGCTATCCTTATCTTCATTATCCAGTTTATAGGTGACCATATCGAGACTGAGTTTCGGTTTAACAAAACTATAGCTATTTTGCCATGGCAGGCTGATATTGGGTTTGAAGTGTATACGACTGGCTTCAACACGAGTATCCTGAAAATCATCCCAGTTTTGGGCAAACATAACAAATTCAGAATCAAAGCCGGTATCAATATTGATACCATAGGGTGAGAAATCCTGGTTAGCTGCAAGTGTCAACTGAGGCAGACGGCTATAAGTATGTGTGGCGTACTGTAGTTCCTGATAACCCTGTGCTCGTGCCATAAAATTAAAAATCTCACCATCGTAGCGTAATTGACCATCACGAAGCAGATGAGTTTCACTTTTATCTCTGATGTTATTGCCAAAGTCATCAAGATAGTATTTATCGCTGACATAATTATAGTCAACGTTAGCTGACCAGCCATTTGCCCAGTTAGCATTTTGCTGCAGGCTGAATGCCCCCCGGTTTCTGGATATATCTTTCGGTTTGACTTTGCTATCGGGATCAAGAGTCCCATCCAGACCTTCCCGGACAGCAACATCAGCAGCATCACGTTTATTATTATAACTGCGATCATTAAGCCATTCGCCATAGACATTGCCGACATGATTTTCACTTAAATAACGATATTCACCGCCAAGCATTAGACCTCTGTCGGATAAAATACGTGGAATAATGGTTGCATCCTGATCAGGGGCAATATTTAAGTAATAGGGTGTGGCTAACTCAAAACCATTTCTATCTGAAAAGCCAATATCAGGCATTAAAAAACCACTTTTACGCTCATCATTCAGCGGGAATGTTATATAAGGTGTGTAGGCAATGGGGACTCCTTTGAAACGCATGACAGCATGTTTGGCTTCACCATAGCCCTCATCCGTGTGCAACTGCATATTACTGGCACTCAGCTGCCAGTCGGGTTCGGGGGCAGGACAACTAGAATAAGTTGGCTGTGCCAATTTAATTTCACCTGGTTTAAAACGGATACTGTCTGCCGTACCCTGTGCCGGGCGGGCAGGTAATTCATAAACGGCATGATCAATTCGTCCCTTACGTTCATCCGTTTGATAGCGGGCGCTATCACCCTTGAGGATCATATTAGGTTCGATAATAACGACATTACCCTGGGCATTAAATATATTGGAAGTCTTATTATAAGTGGCGCTATCAGACGTTAATTTTTGAATGTTTTTGCTGATAATGACATTACCATTAAAGCGAATGATTTCTTTATTTGGAGCCTGGGCATCATCGGCTTCAATATTGGTTGTTTCATCTGCCTGTGCCGCCATAGCATTGCGATCATATTCTGCTGCTGGAGGGTTAGTACAGTTAGACCAGGTTTGATTCAGTACGGGACTGCGCGGCTTAATGAGTGGCTTGATAACAGCCAGACCACCTGTAGCGGTATTGTCGGGTGTTGAAAAATCAGCTTTAGGAAAAGCAGGTAAGGCAGCAACTGCAGGTGGGTAAGCATCATTGATGTTCTTTGTACCCGCTATTGCGCTGTCTGCTAATGGTCCCTTGGCTGCGGCACAATTCCATTTTCCCTTGGCTAATGGCTGGCATTGCCAGCCATTAGCCTGGTAGTTCCCGGCGATGGCAGAGGATGAAAGAATAAGAGCAGAACAGGTCAATAGCATTGAACTTGCAGTATGATTTGTGAGCGCTTGACGTACACGGGAGAACAGTGCTCTGCTTGTTTGGACGTTGGAGTTATTCAGTGCCTTAGCCTTTTTTGTTATTCTGTCTACGCTCAGCAACCAGCTTGTGATCAGCGGTAAAATTGTACCGTCTTAATAGCGCTGCTTTCAAAAGCGTTATTTTAGCATTGATTCCTGAAGTCTGTCGATTGTATTTTGACTAAAAATAACTATCGTTTATTGCTGATGGGCACTCACTGCTACCCTTGATAGTCGATTCTTGCTTGATATTAATCATTTTAATTTTATATCAATTTCTGCTAACATGTTTGAACTGAAAATAATGCGTCATATAAACATTAATGCTTGAGTAAGAAATAATGCCACAGGAAAACTTTGAAAATAGTCTGATCGGTGAATCACCAGAATTAAATAGTGTGCTCTGGGCAGCCAAAATTACTGCTGCATCGGATGTAACGGTGCTCATTCAGGGCGAAAGTGGTAGCGGTAAAGAAGTTTTTGCTAAGGTTATTCATAATGGCAGTAAAAGATGTGGTGAAAATTTAGTCTCAGTTAACTGTGCTTCGATTCCGGAAAATCTGGCGGAATCAATGTTATTTGGTCATGTGAAGGGTGCCTTTACCGGTGCCTTGAATCATCAACAGGGCTATATTCAGGCTGCCGATAAAGGAACTTTGTTTCTGGATGAGATTGGTGAATTGTCACTCTCTGTTCAGGCTAAGCTGTTGCGTTTTCTTGAGTCATCAGAATGCCAGAAAATAGGTTCGACCAGTGCAGAAACAGTAGATGTCAGAGTTATAGCGGCCACAAATTGTGATCTGCGTCAGGAAGTTGCCCGGGGTAATTTTCGTGAAGATCTGTTTTATCGCTTACACATAGTGCCGTTAGAAATACCACCACTACGTGAACGTACCGGCGATATCGAGTTATTGTTAAAATATTTTACCCGAACATTGGCGGTGCAGTATGATGTGGCAGCGCCAAGTTATAGTAAAGCGGCGATGAAATCACTCAAGGCTTATCGCTGGCCAGGTAATGTGCGTGAATTACGCAATTTATGCGAGCGCATGAGTATCTTATTGGCCGGTCAATCAATTGAAGTTAAGAATTTACCAGCAGAGATAAAAAATGCTCAAAGGCCTTTGCAGGATAGCCTGATTTCACTTCCGGATAGCGGAATATCACTGGAAAAACTGGAAATAGAGCTGATTCGCCAGGCGCTGGAAAAAACATCGGGCAACCAGAGCCGTGCTGCCCGTCTATTGGGCCTGACTCGTGACACTCTGTTATACCGGATAAAAAAATACGCTATTAATTAATTTCCGTGGCAATAAATTTTTCTATTGGTAGTTCAGTGTCAGCCAATCAAAGGAAATTTAACTTTAAATCCTCCCATCGCCTTCGCCAATCCATAAATACCGTACATGACAAAGACACTATGTACGCAGGTGACATACATAATAATAATGGTCCAGGTGACGGCAGCACTGATTTGTGTGACAAAGTAAAAAACTGAGCTAATACAGATAATAAAAATACCGGCTAAAATACTGGCGATAAAAGTTTGCCGGATATGGTTAAAGGCTAGTGATTCCGGCTGCGTACGATATTTATTATAGAGAGCAAAAAGCACTAAAAAAGGAATAATAGGGACAAGCAGTAAATTGGCCAAAAAAAGTACTTCAGCAAATATAGCTGTATTCGTTTGTTGCTTTTTCTGTTCGCTGAGGTCGGTCGAACTCATAGTAACTCCTTAAGCCAAAATGACTGTGTTTATGATGTATTGCAGTGCATCGTTTATAGTTCAAAAGAATGAATATTTTGTTTAAAGCCTAGTTGACTGCCGGCTAGCTCAGATAAGTTTTGCTGGTGATTACTTTGCATAATGGTTTTGTGGCAACCATATTCCTGAGCAAGATTTGTAGTGTATTTAAGCAACTCATGGGCAATGCCCAGCTGTTCATCACGATTATTGGCGTTGTTGCTGATAATTAAGTCGCTGATAAATGCTATGGTTTCACCTTCGTGAGTCATCTGCATAACAATGACCAGAGTAATAATACCGACAATTTCCTGTTCAGTGGTGGCAATAATCTGAAAATAATTACTATCATTTAACATGGATTGATAAACCACATTGGCATCGTGCAACTCCATTTTTTTTCCATTATCAGCACCGGTGTCAACAATGAGTGACATAATAGCCTGTAAGTCACTTTCATTTGCTTTTCGTATAATGACATTGTCAAGCATAATCTTTCTCTTTAAGTCCTTTTTGCCAAAGTATTTCAGTATAGCCGAGCTTGTTTGCTAAGTGAGCAGCGAGCTTGTCCTGTACCTGCATAAGGCTAACATCATTAATATAGTCAGAAAGTTGAATGACTTCAAGGCCTTTGTAACCACAGGGATTAATCAGTTTAAAGGGCTGTAAATTCATGGCAAAATTCAGGCTTAAACCATGGAAACTACAGCCTTTTTTTATGCGTAAGCCCAGGGCTGCAATTTTAGCATTATTTATATAGACACCGGGAGCCTCTTTCTTTGCACAGGCATTGACTTGATAGTCACTTAAGGTATTGATAATACTTTGCTCAATAATCGTAATGAACTGGCGTACACCAAGCCCCAGACGTTTTAGATCGATAAGCAGATAAATGACTAATTGTCCCGGCCCATGATAGGTGACCTGACCGCCTCGATCAATAGGAATAATGGGGATATCGGTAGCGCTTAAAATATGTTCTTTCAGGGCATTTCTACCCATGGTAAAGACGGGTTCATGTTCCAGCAGCCAAAGTTCATCTATGGTGTTGCCAGTACGTTGTTCAGTGAAATGCTGCATGTTCTGCCAGATAGGAAGATAGCTTTGCAGGCCTAATGCCCTTATATAGAGTGTTTGTGCCAATGATAAACTCCGCTTGCGCTGCTTTATAGCGCCATTTTGGTCAGCTCATGTTGATTTAATTCAATATAAAGATTATCTAACTGCGCACGACTGGTGGCAACCAGTTGTACGGTGACGGCAATAAATTTGCCTGTGCGGCTGGGTCGAGTGTGTACACAACTGGTGGTGATACCGTCAACGTGTTTTTGGCACACAGACAGGACATAGTCAGGATAATTATCAATATTTTCACCCATCACTTTTAGAGCAAAGTCACAGGGGAAGTGCATGAGCTGATCTTCATCAATACTCTCTTGATTATCGGCTGTTTTGTTCATTTTTTTCTCTTATCAATAGCGCTTTTCGGGCTATAGTGTAGTACGAAGCTGTTGTTTGTAATCCTGATAGGCCTGTATCATAGTCTGCCAGTGCGGGCCTGGCAGGCCATCAGCTATCATATTATTATTTAGTTTTGTCACCGGCATAACTTCCTTGCTTGAACTGGTCAGCCAGATTTCCTGAGCCTGTAGCAGTTCATCAAAACTAATGTCCTGTTCTTTAACACAAAGATTTTTGTCATGGGCAATTTCAACCACCACATCACGAGTGATCCCGGGTAATAATCGGGGACCTTTGGGTGGTGTGATTAAACAGTTTTGCTGAATAATAAACAAATTACTGGCGGCGCCTTCAGTGGCGTAACCATTATTAATTAAAATGGCTTCTTTTGCACCTTGATTGAGTGCTTCCTGACGCAGCAAAACATTGGCCAGTAGAGAAATTGATTTAATATGACAGTTTTTCCAACGGATATCATCCAGGGTAATGGCGCTGATACCACTATTGCCCAGAGTATTGCCGGCGGGTTCCAGTACAGAGCACATCACAAAAACTGTCGGCTGCTGTTTTTTGGGGAACGAGTGATCGCGCTGAGCAACGCCACGGGTAACTTGCAGGTAGACGCTCTGATCGTCGTAATGATTCTTATTGATAATAGCACTGATTAATTGCTGCCACTGCTCATTATCCATGGGGTTGCTCAGTTGAATAGCATTCAGGCTGTTACTGAGACGTTGCAGATGATGGTGCAGGCGAAATGTTTTTTTTGCATACACGGGAATAACTTCATATACACCATCACCAAAGATAAAGCCTCGATCCAATACAGAAATATGGGCCTGACTTAAGGGTAAATATTGACCATTAAGATAGACTATAGGCTCATTGGAAGCGTTGCTATTACTGCCTTCAATAGTATTATTCAAGCTGCAACCTGCGATAAGCTAAAGTTCTATTCCAACATTAACAAAGCACTGTCTTTAGCTTGTTGCCATAGACTGCCTTCATTAATTGTTGTTAAAGAAACCAGAGGCAAACTCTTGAGTAGTTTATTGTTTAAGTGGATTTCTACTTTCCCCAGTGTTTGCCCCTGGCTTATGGGAGCAATCAGCGGCGTATTAATATTAATGGATGGCTTCAGGTTTTTATACTGGCCCCGGGGAATGGTAATGGCCATATCCGTTGCAACACCAACGGCCACCTGCTCATTACTGCCCTTGTAGATACGTACCTTTTTCAGTGCTTTCCCTGCAGGATAGACAATATGGGATTCATAGAAACGAAAGCCAAAATTTAATAATTTTTGTGATTCCTGAGCACGGGCATTGACACTTTTAGTACCTAAAACGACCGAAATAAGACGCATTTTATTACGCTTGGCAGAAGATAGCAGACAGTAGCCAGCGGCTTCGGTATAACCGGTTTTCATCCCGTCAACACTATTATCACGCCATAATAATTTGTTACGATTTGACTGCTTAATTTTATTATAGGTAAATTCTTTAGTGGAATACCACTTATAATATTGTGGAAATCGTTTGATTAATGCCCGGGCCAATATTGCCAGATCATGGGCACTGGTCTTGTGTTGTTCATCAGGTAAGCCAGTGCTGTTCATAAAGTGGCTATCATGCATGGCCAATTCCTGGGCGTGTTGATTCATTAAGGCGGCAAAGGTATCCTCGCTGCCGGCGATATGTTCTGCCAGGGCAACACTGGCATCATTGCCGGACTGGATGATCATACCCTGAATGAGATCTTCAACACTGACCTTCGTATTAACCTTAATAAACATCCGTGAGCCGGGGGTTTTCCAGGCTTTTTTACTGACCGTGACTAGATCATCCAGTTTAATATTGCCTTCTTCAAGTTCTGAAAAAACGACGTATGCGGTCATTACCTTGGTAATGCTTGCCGGTGCAACCGGCATATTGGCGTTATTCTGTGCGATTACTTTACCACTGTTATAGTCCGTCAGGATATAAGATTTAGCGGCAATATCGGGTGCCTTAGGGATAACCTTAGGGGCGGCCTGTAGTGATGTTAGATTCATCATGCTAAAGAGCAGGATAAGCAGGTAGTGCGCTAGATATTTCATAAATTTTAGGCTCAAAAAGTGAATTGGATCAATTATATTATATTAAAATAGTGCTCAGATAGCCGCGCTATTAAAACATCTGCAGGAAATAAGGCTGCTCATAAGTAATAAAAACTATTGGGCTTAGGCAATTGGCTGAACAGATAGTTCAATATAATGATAGTGAGTGTGTTTTTGTTTATTCAATAATTATCCGGTATTGATTAAAGCCTTTGTTATTCAAAGTGTTAGCTAAAGCATCGGCTTGTTCGGTATTTTCCAGAGGTCCAATACGCACTCGATAGAACTGTTGACCCTGACGTTCAATCGTGCTTATTGAAGCAGATTGACCAATAGCTGCTGAGTTAATTTTGTGTTGTAATTGCTGAGCATTCTGCGCACTGATAAACGCACCTAATTGCAGGTATAAACTAACCCCGCTATTGCTCACCTTAGGTTTGGCTATCGTGCTATTTGTCTGTGAGTATGTTTGTGCATCAATGGCTTCGACCTCAACAAAACCTGTACCTACGGGTTTTATTCCCAGTTTGACGGCTGCGGTGTGGGATAGATCAATGATACGATTTTCATGAAAGGGGCCGCGGTCATTAACTTTGAGTATGACCTGGCGGCCATTTTTCAAGTTGGTCACTTTGACATAAGTGGGTAGTGGCAAGGTTTTATGTGCTGCGGTCATCGCATGCATATTATAGGGTTCGCCACTGGAGGTACGTTTACCATGAAATTTACTGCCATACCATGAAGCAATGCCGCGCTCTTTATAGCCCTTGCTGGAAGACATGACATAATAGCGTTTACCCATGACTTCATAGGACTTAGGGTTACCATATTTACTGGGCGTTGTTGGCTGAGGCACTGCGTCCGGCACACTGGCAGCATCCGGTGATGAGGATGGGGGGCCATCGTGATTATCATAAACGGGCCTGCTATTATGGCTGTTGCAGGCACTCAGAGCTAAAGACAATAGGCTGCTGAATAATAAGGTAGCAAAAAATGGTTGTTGATATAGGCTCATTGATTTATCTGGATTTTGTCTTAATGGCCTGGTAGGCCTGTTTGATTTCCTGACTGAGCTGATAAACAGCCATGGAGTAGAGTGTACTATGATTATAGCGTGAGATCACATAAAAATTATGATAGCCCAGCCAGTATTCTTTGTGCCTGGCTTGCTTGAGGATTAATAAGATTGCTCGGCTGTCATTTGCCATACTTGTTTTCCCCTGTAAGCCTTTACTTTTAAAGTCAGCAACAGTGAGTTTGGCCTTGCAGCTTCTCTGGCAGCGATCATCCATGTGAATGCTATTGTCTTTGCCCAGTTTCATTTGTTCGGCAACCGGCTGGCCTTTTTTCCAGCCATGACGTTTAAAATAATTGGCGACGCTGCCGATGGCATCTGAGTTATTGCTCCAGATGTTCTTGTCGCCATCGCCATCAAAATCAATTGCATAACTTTGAAAACTACTGGGGATGAATTGTCCCATGCCCATTGCACCGGCATAAGAGCCTGTTTTGCTCAGCGGCTCAAAATGTTGTTCCTGACTCATGATTAAAAAGTGTTTTAATTCACCACGAAAAAACTTGCTGCGCTTTGGATATTTAAAAGTCAGGGTTGACAGGGCGTCCATTACTCTATAGTGTCCCTGCAATCGACCATAAAAGGTTTCGACACCAATAATAGCGACAATGATCTCTGCTGGGACGCCGTAAACCTGCTCAGCATAGTTGAGAATATCCTGATTTTCCTGCCAAAATTGAGCACCTTTTTTGATACGTTTTGAGGTTAGAAAAATTTTACGATAATCATGCCAGGGCTTACTTTTTTCTGCCGGTCGGCTAATAGCATCGAGAATTTTTTGTTGTATTTTGACCTGACTAAAGAGCTTTTCCAGTGCTTTTTGCTCAAAGCCGTGTTGGCTGACCATTTCACTAATAAACTGTTTTAGCTCATTATTATCCACCAGATTTTGTGTATAAGCGGGTGTACTGAAAAAAATTGTCAGTAGCAAAATATAACTAAAAAGTGTAAAAAAATATTTTTTTGATAGTAACATAGACTTTTCCTGTGGAAATGAATGCTAATGAGCAAGTAATTTTCGGTGTGTATGTATTGACATTAAAATACCAAAGCCGGTCATCAGGGTGACAATTGAAGTACCGCCATAGCTGACCAGGGGCAGCGGTACACCGACAACAGGTAATATGCCGCTTACCATGCCGACATTAACAAAAATGTAAATTAAAAAAGTTAAAACAATACTGGCCGCCAGTAAACGGGAAAAGGTTCCATGAGCCTGTGATGCAATATAAATACCGCGAAAAATAATGAACAGATACAATGTTAATAAAATCAGAACACCACTATAACCAAACTCTTCAGCAAATACTGAAAAAATAAAATCAGTATGTCGTTCAGGTAAAAATTCCAGATGAGACTGGGTACCATGAAGCCAGCCCTTGCCAAAGCTGCCTCCAGAACCAATGGCAATTTTTGACTGGATAATATGATAGCCGCTGCCCAGTGGATCAGATTCGGGATTAAGCATGGTGAGTACTCGTTGACGCTGATAATCACGCATGAGAAAAAGCCATAAAGGTATAGTAAAAGCAATTCCGGCAAAGATAAAGCCGAAGATTAATCGCCATGAAACGCCGGCCATAAAAATAACAAATAAGCCGGCACTGGTGACCAGTAATGAAGTACCAAGATCAGGCTGTTTGGCAATCAATAATACCGGTACCAGTAAAATTGCCAGAGCGATAAGTAAATGTTTATTTCGTGGCGGGATATTGCCCCGGGATAAAAACCAGGCAAGCATCATAGGCACTGCCAGCTTCATCATTTCAGAGGGCTGGAAACGGAATAAACCGAGGTTCAGCCAGCGCTGGGCACCCAGTGCTTTGGTGCCTACCAGTAATACTGCTATGAGCATGAGTGTGCCGATAAAAAATAATAACGGTGACCAGCGGCGCATGGTATCGGGCGATATCTGAGCGATGAACAGCATAACCACAAAAGCAATACCCAGACGAATAGCCTGGCGTTGCATCATGGCAATATTTTCACTGCTGGCACTATAGAGAATAATCTGACCCATAATAATGACTGTAATGAGTCCGGTAAACAGGGTGATATCAATGTGCAGTCGAAAAAATAAGCCCTGGGATGATGTCTGGTTAGCCATGTGGATGTCCAATATGTGGTATGGATGCGGTATTATCCGCTTCGACCTTGAGGGGTGCAGAGGGTGTTTTTTGCTGCTGTTTCTCTGCTTGCTCAGTGGCGGGTGCGGCTAACTGTTCATCACTAAACTGACTAAGATAAGCCTCGATGACCTTACCGGCAATGGGGGCAGCAACAGAACCTCCGTGACCGCCATTTTCGACGATTACCGCTATGGCTATTTTGGGGTGTTCTGCGGGTGCAAAAGCCATAAACAAGGCATGATCCTTAAGGCGTTCTTCAAGCTCGCTTTCTTTATAGTTTGCATCCTGAGCAACAGAAAATACTTGTGCTGTCCCAGTTTTTCCGGCAATTTTATAACGTAAACCGGCTTTGTTCAATCGTCTTGCTGTGCCTCGAGAACCATGGATAACCTCGGTCATTGCATGATAAACCTGTTGCCAGTTTTGCTGTTGACGGATAGGGATCTGATGGCGGATCTGAGGTGAAACACGGCGGGGAAAGGGATCTTTTTTGCGTTGTATGGAGCTGACCAGTTGCGGTTGAAATAATTTGCCACCATTAGCTAAAGTGGCTGTAGCCAATGCTAATTGTACGGGAGTGACTAATACATAGCCTTGACCAATACCGGCAATTACGGTTTCTCCAGGGAACCAGACTTGCTTGCGTACCCTTTTTTTCCATTCTTTTGAGGGCATCAGGCCGCTGCGCTCACCTAAAATATCAATTCCGGATTTTTTGCCAAAACCAAAATTATTCATGAACAGATGCATTTTGTCGATACCTGTTTGAAAGGCCAGGTCATAATAAAATACATCACAGGATTGTACGATAGATTTTTCAATATCGGTTTTACCATGGCCCCATTTTTTCCAGTCTCGGTATTTATGTGCCTTGCCTTTGAGCCGATAAAAGCCAGGACAGAATATCTGGTGATCCGGTTGAATGATGCTGAGTTCAAGCCCAGCCAGGGCAAAAAAAGGTTTTACTGTTGAACCGGGTGGGTAACTGCCCAGGATTGTGCGGTTAAAGAGAGGACGTTCCCAGGAGCTATTGAGTGCTTTATAGGTTTTAGAATCAATACCATTAACAAACAAATTGGCATTGTAATCAGGCATGCTGACCATCGTCAGAACCTGACCATTTTCCGGATTGATAGCCACCAGTGCCCCTCGCTTATCGGCAAACGCATCAATAGCCACTTTTTGTAGATTAATATCCAGATTAAGATAGAGATCATCTCCGGGTATGGGATTAGTACGCTCCAATACCCTTAATACCCGGCCGCGAACGTTAGTTTCTACCTTTTGATAGCCTACCTGGCCATGCAATAAGGCTTCATAGGATTTTTCCAGACCCAGTTTGCCCGTGTGATTAGTACCACTATAGTTAGTAATCGGTAAATATTTCAGTTCACGTTCATTAATTCGTCCCACATAGCCGACAACATGTGATGTTTCCTTACCATAAGGATAAAAGCGGCTTAATTGTGCTTTTATTTCCACTCCGGGCAGTCGGTGCAGGTTAACTGAAACAATAGCCACTTCTTCGTCAGTAAGACGAAAGCGTAAAGGAATTCCTTCAAAACGCCGTTTGCGGCGCACTTCTTTTTTAAATTTTTTGATATCAATATCACGAATAGTGACCAGGGAAGACAGTTTTTCTAATAAAGTATCCAGATCAGTGGTTTGTTCGGGGGTGATTTGCAGGGTATATGAAGGTAAATTTTCAGCCAGAATAATACCATTACGGTCATAAATTAGTCCCCGGGTAGGTGGAATTGCCTGAATAGAGACCCGGTTATTTTGTGATAGGGTGGTAAAGTGCTCATGGCTGTTAATTTGTAGATAATAAAGCCGTGAAGCCAGGATCGCAAATAAAATCAGAGTAAAGAAAATAGCCACAACACTGCGATTGTGGAAAATCCGTTGTTCGATAAAATGATCTTTTAAATGCTGTCTTTCGCTCATAATATATCGTTAATCGAATTAATTAACCCCATAAATGCGTCGAATTGCACGCATCAAATAAAAAAGCCAGGGCCAGACTAGCATGCTGGTCAGTGATGGCAGCCAGTATGACCAGTCTCCAGGGGCTTCATTTACAATACCACTGATCCATAATAGTATGATTTGCGACAAAGTGACCAGTAATAAAATAATAAGAGATTGCTGCAGCAGAGGATAGAGACGAATACGGACGTGCAGACGATAGGATAAATAAGCAATGGTGGCCAGGGTTAATGCATGCTGACCAAGCATACTATCCAATTGAACATCCAGCAGAAAGCCTACTAGCCAGCCGGTAAAAACACCAACTCGATGAGGCAGGGCCATACACCAGTAGATTAAAATAAGTGTGACCCATTCTGGGCGGTAGCGTGCCAGTTCATCAGGAATAGAAACCATGGTTAGAATAAAGGCACAGGCAAAGCTGAGCAGAATGATAATACCACCATGAGAAACGGGCTTTTTACTCATCTTTGATGCCGTCCTCAAGCGGGATGTTTTTATCTGCAGTTAGCTTTGGCTTATTGCCATTTTTACTCATCACCAGCAAGACTTCACGGCTTTGTTCGAGGTGGGCTGAGGCTTCAGCAATAATTTGCGCAAAAGGCTGACCGGGATCGCGCATAATATTTATCACTACGGCAACAGGATAACCCTCGGGGAAACGTCCGCCTAAACCAGAAGTAATCAGTAAATCACCAATCTCAATATCAGCATTATTGGGTAAATTCTGTACTTCCAGAAAATTGGCTTCCCCGGTACCATAGAGTACAGTTCTCAGGCCATTTCGATTGACCTGTACCGGAATAGCATGGGATGGGTCGGTAATTAATATGGCGGTGCTTGAGGGAATACCCGGATGAATAATCTGTCCCATAATACCATGAGAGTCCAATATGGGCTGTCCGGCGTAGACCCCGTTGCGACTGCCTTTATTAATAACTATCTGGCGTTTATAAGGATCCAGATCAACTGCAATTGTTTCAGCAATGAGCATTTGATCACTTAATTTGCGTGATGATTTTAATAAGGAGCGTAAGCGGATATTTTCAGCCTGTAATGAGGTAAACTTTTGCAATTGCGCCTTTAGCAATAGATTCTCAGTACGCCGAGCTTCATTTTCATCAATCAGTGATTGATGTGAATTCATTTGTTCATGCAGCCAGAGGTTAATATCTTTAGGGGTGCTGGCTATCGTTTGTAACGGATAGATGAACAAGGAAAATATACTTCTGACCGCATTTAACATATTGGTATGATGATCAGCGGTCATCATCATGATCGACAACACAGCCATGAATATTAAACGTGCAAGATAGGAAGAATTTTCGTCAAATAGCTGTTTTATGGCTCTGGCTCCAGCAAAGAACAGAATGATGTGAGAATGACTGGCTATCAGGCATTATGCTAATTTATCATTATACCCGATAAAAATGCTGATAAATTAACATTCAGTGCAGATAAATATGTCAGCCAGTCACTAAAAAGATGGTCTATTATTCAGCACTAAATAAATCAGTACTGACCTCATCCATCATTTCCAGTGCCCGTCCACCACCACGGGCAACACAGGTCAGGGGATCTTCAGCAATCATGACCGGCAGACCCGTTTCTTCGGATAATAAACGATCCAGATCACGTAGTAAGGCTCCGCCTCCGGTGAGTACCATACCTTTTTCGGCAATATCTGCACCCAGCTCAGGAGGTGTTTGCTCAAGGGCAATTTTTACTGCCCCGACGATACCGGAGAGTGGTTCCTGAATGGCTTCAAGAATTTCATTGCTATTGAGAGCAAAACTGCGTGGTACGCCTTCGGCCAGATTACGCCCGCGTACTTCAATTTCCAATAATTCATTGCCGGGATAAGCAGAACCGATTTCCTGCTTGATCCGCTCAGCCGTTGCCTCACCAATCAAACTACCATAATTGCGTCGTACATAACTGATAATTGCTTCATCAAAGCGGTCACCGCCAATACGAATTGATTCAGAGTAAACAATACCACTGAGTGATAATACGCCTACCTCAGTGGTACCACCTCCGATATCAACCACCATGGAACCACTGGCTTCGCTGACGGGCATACCGGCACCGATTGCTGCTGCCATGGGCTCCTCAATAAGATAGACTTCGCGAGCCCCTGCACCCAGAGCAGATTCTTTAATGGCCCGGCGCTCAACCTGGGTTGAGCCACAGGGAACACAGACCAGAACTCGAGGACTGGGTTTTAAAAAACGATTTTCATGGACTTTATGGATAAAATGCTGCAGCATTTTTTCGGTGACGGTAAAATTAGCGATCACCCCATCTTTAAGAGGACGGATGGCTTCCATATTACCCGGTGTTCTGCCGAGCATTAATTTTGCTTCTTCTCCGACTGCTGCAACCATTCTTTCATTGGTTGAGTTTTCCTGACGAATAGCGACAACAGAAGGTTCATTGAGAACAATCCCCTGTCTGGGAATATAAATAAGTGTATTGGCTGTTCCTAAATCTATTGAAAGATCATTGGAAAAAACACCGCGTAAACGACCGAATCCAAACATGATTGGCTGGTATCCTTGTTAAAGAGGGTAACTTCATTATCTGAGCACACAGTATAATAGCAAACTCAGTACTTATCTCCAGCATAAAAAGTGCCGGATGTTAATGTCTTAAACGATAGCTCAGATGGTGAAGTTACTCAGTGTCAGTGAAGTAAAAAGCACCCCAAAGAGCTTTTAAATGGCCTTTTTATGGGGTAGCTCATCTCGATCTATTGTATAGAACAGGGTATTTTAGAAATAATGTTAAAAAATGTCCAATTTTCATTTATGAATGACTGCTAAATTTTGCCAATTTGTGGTAACTTATGCAGCTTAAAATGAACAATCGATAAATTTTTACCATATTAAAACAGCGGGAGCTGCTGATGTCCACACTGGATAAAAGTGATGTAGAAAAAATAGCCTTTCTGGCAAGACTTGGAGTAGATGAACTGGATATCCCGGAATATGCGACCAATCTGTCTAATATTTTAGATATGGTTGAGCAACTGGATTCAGTGAATACTGATGATGTTAAGCCGATGGCTCACCCTCTTGATGCAGTGCAGCGCTTACGTGCAGATGAAGTGACAGAGACTAATGATCGGGAAAATTTACAGGCGCACGCGCCTGAAGTCGAACAGGGACTCTATCTTGTGCCCCGGGTCGTTGAATAAAGCACACTTAATAATGAGTCATTTTAATTGCCATAGCAGAGCCACAAGATTAGCCCTTCATTAATTAATGAACTGCTAACATAAAAGCACTTACAGCGGCTGTGCTGTTAAGAAACATTTTTGTTGGAATATAGAACCATGCATAATAAAACCATTGCTGAACTCAGTGCCGGACTCAAAGCTGGAGAATTTTCCAGTGTTGAATTAACCCAGAGCTATCTTCAGCGTATTAATTCACTGGATGGACAACTCAATAGTTTTATTACGGTGACTCCGGAGCGGGCTCTGGAACAGGCTAAACAGGCAGATGAGCTGCGTGCCGCAGGGAAGGCCGGGTTGTTAAATGGTATCCCGCTAGCACAAAAAGATATTTTTTGTACTAAAGGAGTCAGAACCTCCTGTGGTTCTAAAATGTTGGATCCTTTTATTTCACCCTATGATGCCACCACCATTAGTAAATTTAATGATGCCGGTGCAGTGATGCTGGGTAAAACCAATATGGATGAATTTGCAATGGGCTCATCCAATGAAACCTCATGGTACGGGCCGGTAAGAAATCCCTGGCAGCTTGATGCTGTGCCCGGTGGCTCTTCCGGTGGCTCGGCTGCTGCGGTAGCCGCGCGTATTGCCCCTGCTGCGACCGGTACTGATACCGGTGGTTCGATTCGCCAGCCGGCTTCCTTTTGCGGTATTACCGGCTTAAAACCAACTTATGGCCGGGTATCTCGCTATGGTATGATTGCTTTTGCTTCCAGTCTGGATCAGGCTGGGCCCATGACCCGCACGGCAGAAGATGCGGCCCTGATGCTCAATGTGATGGCCGGGCTGGATCAGCGTGATTCCACCAGTGTGGATGAAGCTGTGCCAGATTATAGTGCCACTTTAAATACTAGTCTGGAAGGTCTGAAAATTGGCCTGCCCAAAGAATATTTTTCTGCCGGATTAGATGATGCCGTCGCTCAGGTGATAGAAGCTGCGGTTAAAGAATATGAAAAAATGGGGGCAATTGTTAAGGAAATCAGCTTACCCACCAGTAATCTTGCGGTACCAGCCTATTATATTATTGCCCCTTCTGAATGTTCTTCCAATCTGTCGCGTATGGATGGTGTCCGTTTTGGCTATCGTTGTGCTGAGCCTAAAGATTTAAATGACCTGTATATCCGTTCGCGCGGAGAGGGTTTTGGTGCTGAAGTTAAGCGGCGCATTTTAGTCGGTACTTATGCTTTATCAGAAGGTTTTTATGATGCTTATTATGTTAAGGCACAAAAAACACGACGCCTGATAAGCAATGATTTTAGTCAGGCTTTTGCTGATGTGGATGTCATTATGGGACCGGCGGCACCCTCAACAGCATTTAAAATAGGCGAATTGACTGATGATCCTATTACCATGTATTTATCCGACATTTATACCATTGCGGTCAATCTTGCCGGTTTGCCGGGCATGTCAATACCTGCCGGGTTTGTCAATGATTTACCTGTGGGTCTACAGCTGATCGGCAAACATTTTGCCGAAGCTAAACTGCTTAATATTGCCCATCAGTTTCAGCAGGTCACTGACTGGCACACGCAAGCACCTGCGGCTTTTAAATAAACACTAAAAAAACCTGAGAGGTTAACAATTATTATGCAATGGGAAGTCGTTATTGGTTTGGAAATTCATGTGCAATTGTCCACCAAATCAAAAATATTTTCTGGTGCCTCAACAGCCTATGGTGCCGAGCCCAATACTCAGGCATGTACTGTGGATTTAGGTTTACCAGGTGTTTTACCAGTATTTAATGGTGAGGCATTGAATAAATCAGTGAAGTTTGGTTTAGCTGTAGGCGCGCAGATAAATGAGCGCTCGGTATTTGATCGAAAAAATTATTTTTACCCTGATTCGCCCAAGGCTTATCAGATTAGTCAGTTGTATTACCCCATAGTCGGCGAAGGATTTATTGATATTGATCTGGATGACGGTAGTCAGAAACGTATTGGTGTCACGCGTGCTCATATGGAAGAAGATGCCGGTAAATCCCTGCATGAAAGTTTTCACGGGCAAACAGGCATTGACCTGAATCGGGCGGGGACACCGTTGCTGGAAATTGTCTCCGAGCCGGATATGCGCAGTGCCAAAGAAGCAGTGGCCTATATGCGTAAAATCCATTCAATTGTGCGCTATCTGGGTATTTCTGACGGTAATATGCAGGAAGGTTCATTTCGCTGTGATGCCAATGTGTCCCTGCGGCCCAAAGGTCAGGAAGAATTCGGTACGCGTGCGGAATTAAAAAATATCAATTCATTTCGCTTTGTAGAAAAGGCCATTAATGTCGAAATTGAGCGGCAGATGGATATTCTGGAAAGCGGCGGTACGGTGGTTCAGGAAACCCGTTTATACGATGCGGATAAGAATGAAACCCGCTCAATGCGCAGCAAGGAAGAAGCCAATGACTATCGCTATTTTCCTGACCCTGATTTATTACCTATTGTTATTTCAGCAGCTGAAATCGCGGCGATTGCACAGACCTTGCCGGAATTGCCGGATGCCAAATGTGCCCGTTATATGGACAGTCTGGGGCTATCAGAAAAAGATGCCAAGGCATTGACTATTGACCGTGATATGGCGGATTATTATGAGACTGTACAGCAGGCAGTTGATGATGCAAAAATGGCAGCCAACTGGGTTTTAGGTGATGTTTCGGCGCTAAATAATAAAAATAATTGTGAATTTAAGGTCTGTCCAGTCAGTGCTCAGCAGTTAACGGGATTATTACAGCGTATTAAAGACAATACGATTTCCGGTAAGATTGCCAAGGAAGTATTTGAAGCAATGTATGCAGGGGAAGGCGATGCGGATACGATTATTGAACAAAAAGGCCTGAAACAAATTACTGATAGCAGTGCAATTGAGGCTATTATCGATGAGGTGATTGCTAATAATCCAGAACAGGTGGCAGAATTTCAATCCGGTAAAGATAAACTGATAGGTTTCTTTGTGGGTCAGGTGATGAAGGCCTCTAAAGGTAAGGCGAATCCGGGGCAGGTGAATCAACTCTTAAAGCAAAAGCTAAAATCATGAGCAGTTCGACATCAAAGACTGTGCATCAGCATCTGCTGGCTGCATCCGAGCAGGATAAGATCAGTCGCTTTCTCTTTGATAAGGCCAATATTCGTGGTGAAATTGTCCGTTTAAACAAGGTCTGGAATACGATGCAGGCCAATCACCAGTATCCGCCGCTGATTAGTCAGTATTTGGGCGAGGCGGTGGCGGCATCGGTGTTGTTATCGGCCACCCTGAAATTTGAAGGCTCTATGACCATACAGGCGACCGGTGATGGTGCTTTAACACTAATGGTCGTGGAGTGTCGTAATGACTTTGGGGTGCGTGCCGTAGCCAAGTACCAGCAGCCGCTGCCGGATAATATGGATATTAAAGCATTATTAGGCGATGGTAATCTGGTGATTACTATTGAACAGGCCAAGACCAAAGAGCGCTATCAGGGTATCGTACCACTTGAAGGTGACAGTATCGCTGAATTTCTGCAGGCTTATTTAATCCGCTCTGAACAATTAGAGACGCGTATTTTTCTGGCTTCTGATCACCACTCTGTTGGTGGTTTGTTGCTGCAGCAGCTGCCCGGTCAAAGTGATGATGAAGACAACTGGGACAGAATCACCCATCTGGGCAACACCATTAAAACGCAGGAATTATTAGAGCTGGATACTCAGGAGATATTACACAGGCTTTACCACGAGGAAGATATTCGTCTGTTTGATGCTCAGGATATCTATTTTCAATGTTCCTGCTCACAGGAAAAAGTCAGCAATATGCTGCGTTCCATTGGCCAGCAGGAAGCCAGTGATATTATTAAAGAACAGGGAAATATTTCTGTTGATTGTGAGTTTTGCGGTAAGAAATACCGCTTTGATGAAATAGATATTGCTAGCATCTATAGTGAACATAGCCAGCTCTCAGATCCTGCTGTGAAACATTAACGATAGAAGTTCAGTGCTTTAAGAGCGCTGGATGCTGTACTTCCCTATGGCATCATCCCCGTTAAACCAGGTGATTGGCATTTTCTCCCGGTTGTTATTTTTTTACAATTTCTATGACTTTATCGGCATTGTCGAAGATATTTTTGACCATATGCTGAAATCTTTTTGGAAAACTGTCGATATCTTCCTGTGTTGCTCCGGGCATGATTGCACTTTTCAGTATCATCATTGGCTGGGCAACTTTCTGAGGTAAGTAGTTAATGCCAATGCTCTGCCCGGTATCAAGTCGGGTAAAAAGCACATCGCAGTCGATATTGGCTTTAAAAAAAAGCAGTTGTCTTCTATTATATTCCCCTGTGGGTATACCCCCGAAACCAAAATCTGTAGTGGCGCCGGTGATATTGGATAAGACACAGCCGACCACCCCGGCGTTGTCTTCAGTCGGGGCTTTCTGCAGCTCAACTTTAATCTGCCCTCTTTGCGGTAGCTGATCACCATAAAGAACTTTCAGACCTTTTAAGGCACTCAGGTAAGCGCCAGCAACGGTGGCACAGCTGTGCCCGGCTGTTTTAACAATATCCAGATAAGACAGTTCCACCAGGCCATTATCATTTACGCCGAGAAATTTGCTGAGATCATCAAAGACTATAATTTTTTCTATGTCGTCAAAAAATGCTAAATAGCTGATATCGTATGTTTTCATCTTGTGCCTCATTGCTGTGTTGTTGTTTTATTGTATCGTATATTCAGTGTTTTTATGCACATCTATCAGCTGAGTTTTACCGTAACTGAGCAATAGTGCATATTGCCTGCATCATAGACTTTAGTATGCGTTACATTATTTAATCGTTATGTAACCAGACGCACAGATAATACCTGAGTATTTATGTATGGTATTATCATTATATTCACAACTGAGGTCTCTACTATGAAACAATTTATCAACTGGTCTCCCCTGCATTTTCTTGCAGCTCTTGGAGCCGGGGGCATTGTGGTCAGCTTTTTTATGTATCTGTTATTCTGGATTCCCCACCCTGGCCAGCCCATCCCGGTATTTAATGACTGGCTGTCTTATTTCCAGACAGCTGCTCCTGCGGGGCAGGTGATGACCGTCATTGCTTTGATGGGTATTATTCTATTTGGCAGCTTACACTGGTACTGGTTGTGGTTAAATTTTAAGCAATATCGTCAGTTTAAATTGGCCGGTGGTGTTGAAAAAATTACCGGCACCAATGCGCATACTCAGTTAATGGCCATACCTTTGACTGTGGCCATGAGTATTAACTCTACTTTTATTATTGCTATTGTCTTTATTCCGGGCATATGGAATATTATTGAATGGCTATTCCCTATTGCAATGCTGATGTTTGTGTTGCTGGGTATCTGGGCCAGCCGTATCTATTTAAATTTTTTCAGTCATGTGCTTCATCATGGCAGCTTTGATAATACCGCCAATAACTCATTAGCCCAGCTATTGCCCAGTTTTGCTTTTGTGATGATTGGTGTGGGCCTTTCAGCTCCTGCAGCAATGAGTCATAATGAACTGCTAATAGGGAGCAGTTATTTACTTGCTGTTTTTTTTATCAGCAGTGCGCTTTTTATGGGCTTTATAAAACTTATTATTGGTTTTAACGATATGTTTAAAGAGGGTGCATCGCGTTCTACCTTACCTACTCTATGGGTGGTGATACCTATTTTAACCACAGCAGGTATTGCTGCTATGCGTTTAAGTCATGGTTTGCACACTCTGGAATTAGGTCATGGCGCTTCCAATTACGTATTATTGACAGCAATTTTTTCTCTGCAAATTATGTTTGCTTTAATGGGCTGGGCTGTGATGAAACGCATGAATTACTTTCAGGCCGTACTTAAACATGAAGAAAAATCCCCTGTTGCATTTGCGCTGATTTGCCCCGGTGTCGCTTTAGTTGTTATGGGCCATTTTGTTTTGAATAAGGTCATGGTTGCCAGTGGTATTATTAGTCAATTCGGCATCTTCTATACAGGCTTTTCATTATTGCTAATTGTCATGCAGATAATGGTTGCCTGGTTGTTATTCCGGCTAGTCTATAATCATCTGGCAGATAAGTCTGAATCAACAGCATTTCCTCTGAACCCAGTGACTTCTTAGCAATAAAAACCAGGGCTATTAAACTTGATAGCCCTGGTTTTACTATTTCTTTGTGCATGTTGAATAGCAAGAGGTAACGTCACTTCTAAGCTGTACTGGAACACGGTGATAAAGGAAGTGTTTCTTTGGTGTTATTACTATCACTTTTTATTTTCTTATTACGTGACTCTTTAATTTTTTTATGTGTTCTTTTCCCTATGGGCTTATTAGCGGTTCTGTCAGGGTATTTTTCTTCCGTCTCTTATATTTAAGACCATTAGAGTCAGATTAACTATGCCTGCAACTAATTCAATAGCTTGTACTATGTAGAACCTGGTATCAAAAGCACTGATAGATGCCCATTGCTCAAGAAAAACTGCTGCGGGCACAAGAATTAGAATTCCATTAGCGGCAATAATAGGCATACGTCTCTTCTTGTTATCAATGAGCTTATTTTTTTTTATTTTTGATAAAGCAAAACCAGTTCCTCCTGTTGCTGCCATTGCAGGAATAAGAATCAATAAGCCCGGCATTAAGATTGAACTTTTTACTATTGCTATCATTTCATAAGAAGCAAACAATTCGACAATGACCGTCGATGTAAAAAATGCAGCAATGCATAGTGTTGCTATTAAAGATGCTGTAGTATGAATTTTGCGTTCTATTTCATCACTAAGCATGTTATTTTTCTCCCCAGGGATACATGCGGGGAATTATTATTGAAAATAAAGATGCTATTGTTATTGCAATGGCAGCACCATAGTAAAATATATCCCATGTATTTGGTTTTAACACACCCAAAGCAATAATAAGAAAAACCATAGGAATGTCTAAATAGTGAGTAAAAGTCGGTGTGAGTTTTGCTCTTTCCTGTTCAAGCTCGGGTGTAATTTCACCTTTATCAAGTGCGCTCTGTGTGATACGACGTAACTTCATAAAATAAAGTCGAGTGACTGTATTTCCCTCAATAAACTCAAATAAAAATAAGCCTATCATTCCCGCTAACCATGGAGTTTGAATAAAATCCCAACCACCAAAATATTTATAAGTGAACCAGGAGCCAGAAAATAAGAGCACTAATGCTCCTGGAACGACTACACCATCATAGAATATTGCTATATATCTAATAGACTCAGAAAAACGGATTAAATCTCTATGCTGCCTTGAGCGTAAATCAGATAACCATACACCAATTAAACCTGCACCCATTAGTACCGCCCCTACTATATGGAAATATTTTAAAATTAAATACTCCATCAATTTCTCCTGATTAAGTTATAATGACAATAGACTGTCATTATATAGAGATAAAAACTTTTTGACAATATGTTGTCGAATGTAACGGGTGAAGCAAATGAAACATACGCCAGAAGGAAAGCAACTAACTGAGATTATTTTAGAAATCTTTAAGTTAAGTGGATCTTTGGTTGCTGAAGGTGATTTATTGACAAAAGATTTCGGTTTGAATAGTGCTCGCTGGAAAGTTCTTGGCGCATTATCAAACTCTGCAAATGCCATAACAGTTGCTAATGTTGCAAGGAATATGGGACTGACAAGGCAAGCGGTACAACGCATTGCCAATGAAATGGTAAACGATGGTTTATTGTGTTTTCAAGCCAATCCAGAACATAAACGCGCAAGGTTACTTGTTTTAACTAAAACAGGTGAAGAAATTTTTGAGCAATTGGAGAAAAAACAGGTTTTATGGGTAAATTCTATTGCTGAGCAATTAAAAGTTAAAGATTTAGAATTGACTTTTGATGTACTAAAAAAACTGTCAATTTTTTTACAATCGAAGACATAAGATTTAAGCATGCTATTTGTATAGAATAAAAAATAAATGGAATAATTTGAATTGTGTGCTGTTTATAAGGTAATAACTTGAAATTCAACTATTTGGATTGACAGTGAGTTATCTATATAAAACCCTTATTATTAAATGGAAATCACAATGAAATTAATCTCTAACATAAGTACTTTGTCTCTTAGCGTCCTTTTTTGTATCAATAGTTATGCTGCGGGTATAAAGCCTGCACCAAATGGCATTGAAATCCCTGAAAATTATAAAGACTGGAAAGTTATTTCCCAATCACATCGTATTGATAATAATAGCCTGAGAATTATATTGGGTAATGATATTGCAATTAAAGCTTCACGTGAAGGAAAAACAAAGCCATGGCCAAATGGTGCTATTTTAGGAAAAATGGTGTGGCAACAGAAAAATGATGAACATTGGGATAAAGCCATTGTACCTGGACAATTTGTACATGCTGAATTTATGGTAAAAGACAGTAAAAAATATGCATCAACGGGCGGTTGGGGCTTTGCTCGCTGGAAGGGGATGGCGCAAAATCCTTATGGTAAAGACAAAAATTTCGTACAGGAATGTTATGCCTGTCATACTCCAGTGAAAAATAGAGACTATGTGTTTACCACACCGGTCACTTTGCCTAAATAAAATAATGTTGAATTAACAGCAATGTTTATAAAATAAATTTTTGCTGTTGAATTACAATGGCTCAATGAGGCAAAATGAAAAAGTTTGAACAAAAATTAATTGGCTATATTCCCAATTTAAGACGATATGCTGCCGCTTTAACGGCTAATAGTCAAACATATGCAGATGATTTGGTTCAGGATACTCTGGAGCGGGCATTAAAAAAACATTCCTTCTGGATGAGAGGCTCCAATTTGAGAGCATGGTTATTTACTATTATGCATAATGTATTTATTAATCAGCTTAATCATAAAACATTGAAATATGTAGATAATGAAATTCTGAACAACGTATCCTCATTAGAAGAGCCTTCACAGGATTATTATATACAACAACTTAAGCAGCACATGGAAAGCTTGCCCGCC
>Ga0256844_10000187_pt1 | contig 24788 bp, 20 predicted proteins | sample MusselsmetaG_FD_189100 | JGI IMG/M metagenome (GOLD analysis project Ga0256844, IMG submission 189100) | Mussel associated microbial communities from hydrothermal vent at the East Pacific Rise, Pacific Ocean - Mussels | ecosystem: Host-associated > Mollusca > Shell > Unclassified ... | reverse complement strand
CTAACAGTAGATTTTATAATTTTACAGTGAGTTCAGCAAATTTACATGATTATCTAATGCATTTGAAATACTTTATTAAACAAAAATATGAGATTAAGACACTCTATATGCAGATAGATTTAGATGACATGAACCATTATGGACAATCAGACTCTGACTATTTAAGTAAGTTACATCCTCATGTTACAGGTGAATCAGAAAATTTCTACTATATGCGATATCTTTTAGGCTTTTTCCCTTTGAACATACGAACAAAAATAGAGACCAATTTATTGAAAAGAATAAAAAAAGAGTATTGGATAGAGAATGGAACTTGGACACTCAGAGCAAGTGAAAAGGCACTTTTAGAGAATCCAAAGCAGTATGTAAAGTCAGAAAAGAGTTTTCATTTTACCACAAGAAGAACCATTCGTTATACGACAGTAAAAGAGAGTATGCCTGCTTTACAGAAGATAGTTGATTTATGTACTAAACATCAAATTAAACTTCATATATTTACCTCTGCCCATCATCATCGAAAGATGGACACATTCATTCTTGAAGATTACAATAAATTTTTAAGAAATATTTCAAATATAACAAGTTTTTATGACTTTACTGGCTATAATTCAGTAACAAAAAATGATGAAAACTACTATGAGATGAGTCACTATAGACCAAAGGTTGGTAGACTTGTAGCAGCAAGAATATTTAATGATAAAAAAATTGATCTTCCTGATGATTTTGGGAGGTACATAGAGAAAGGAAATATGGATGGTTCAAACTAATGCTTTAAATTGGATATTTTCCCTCTTTTATGCATTTGTATATATCTATATTATTCCTTGGACTGAACTCTCAGGAGGGGAATTTGTCGATGTTTATGCTTATTTGGAACGGATTGTTTATCTACATGAGGGAGGAAATGAAGCTGAGTATTGGGGACTTAAATGGTTGACCAGTGAACCTGTCTGGAAATGGATAGTTATTTTTATTGGAGAGACCTCCTCAGATTATAGAGCTTCTTTGTATTTTGTATCTTTTGTGAGTGTTTTTCTTTATACCTCTTTTTTAATCAAACGGGTTGAGTTTTATGTTGCTATGCTTTTTTTAGTAACACCAATGATGGTAGACCTTTTTTTAGCACAAATTAGAAGTGCCCTTGCTTTTTCTGTAGTGTTAATTGCCTACAATTTAGCTTCTAGAGAAAATGTTTCCAAGCTTGTACCTGGTCTATTGCTCATATTGGCAACTTTAATTCATATGTCCATGCCTGTCTTTTTAAGTATATATTATCTACTTTATCGCTTAAATGAGAGAGTAAAAGATAACAGATATTACTTTTTTGCAGTACTTACAGCATTAATAATTGCACTCTTTATGAAGTATGGTAGTAATCTTCTTCTTGCTGCTATGGGTGACAGACATGCAGGATATGATGAGTATATCTCTGGAAGTTCAGTAGCTTATTCTATTGCTTGGTTTTGTATTGCTATAGTGTTAAGCAGTTATGGAGACTTCTCAGATAGAAAAAATAGAGTTATAGTTGCTTACTCTATTACCATACTTAGTTTCTTTTTCTTCTCTTCATTGCTTAATATCTTTGCAGCACGATATGTTGCGTTAAGTATGCCAGCAATTATTGTAGCCATTAGTTTTCTACCCAAACATTTTAAACAAGGGACTTATATGTTCCTGCTTCTTTACAATATTTATTCATTTAAATATTGGTTACATCTAACACTATTATAATTAAAAAAGGATATTTATATGATTTATTTAAAGTGGATAAAACAGCGTTTAGTTTTTTTACGACGGCTGTTAATTGAACTCTATAATAGAATAATTTACCAAAAACAGTCGCAGTTTTTACTGCACCGAACCAATGCACATCGTTGTGCGTATGAATCCATACTTTTCTACTCTTTTATTGGACGGGTTGGATTTACGATTAAAGAGCTAATTGCACTCATAACAAAAGATAAAGTATTTAAAAAAAGTATTTCCATTGATGGTTTTGATGAGCGAGTGGACTACAAAAAGCTCTATGAAAAAGGGAGCAGTGAACTTCTCTACCCAAAATCGCCCATGGTCAATGCTTCTGAAGTCACCATTGACGATGCATACTACAAAAAAATAGCCAACTCTTTTCTCTTAGCCTATAACCATGACAAAGAGGAGAAAGATATCAGTAACGAATGGGAGCGAATTTCAACTGAGTTTAGAGATATCTTTTTTGATGAAGAGCATAATATCATCAAAGAGAATCTAGAAAATTTTAGGGGAGACCCAAAAATTTATGGAAAAATATTCAACAACCAATACCCCTATATTGCTAAGGAAGATGGCTATGTAAAGAGCTATTTTAATGCTATAGATTTGGTTTTGGAGTACCACCGTTATGGAGCGAGAATTCCAAAAGAGTTACTTGCTTCTATCTCTGAGAGCAGTGCTGGAAACTATAAAAGCATTAATTATCGAGGTAAGAAACTGAGTGAACAGCTTATTCAACATATGGTAATTACCAACGATTTGGTGACGCATATACCTTTTTCTAGTGAAAAGAGAGAGGTCATTTTGGATATTGGGGCAGGGTTTGGAGGGAGTGCAAGACTGCTTAGCTACCACACGCCAAATGCCACACAGATTCTTTTAGATTTACCCGAGACACTCTTTTTGACAGCTTACTATTTAAAATACAATTTTCCTAACAAGAAGATTGCACTTTTAGAAGATATCTACCCCCATTTAGACAATTTAGATGAGATGATTGCTGAGTATGATTTTATTATTATTCCTCCGTTTGTCTTAGACCATATTAAAGCCAACAGTGTTGACTTGGTGGTCAATGCATCGTCGTTGGCATATATGTCAGAGGAGTATTTGACCTACTATCTAGAGCAGACCGACAGAGTTTTAAAAGAGGGTGGGTACTTCTATTCGCTCAATACCACAGAAGACAGTGAATGGGGAGTTGGCTCTCACAACTGGGACTACCGAGCCAACTACTTAACGGTTTCATATAATTATGATAACCGTTTTGCTTTTCCTCAATGGTTGGGGAAAAAAGTTAGTCAATAAATCCAGTGTTTAAGATGAGGTTTGCAATTTTTCCATGGGTCTCATCTGTCCAGTGGGCATCACAGACATAACTTTTTAGTTCAACACCTCTTCTTTTTGCTTCATCTTGAATGCTTAGAGAAGGGATATTGTGTGCTTTTAAAAATGTTTGAAGTTGCTCTTTTTTCTTCTCATCTTTAGCGTTGATTGCCAGTAGAAATTTAATATGATGCTTTTTTGCCAGTTGATGTGTTTGAAAAATAGCCCCCTCTAGGTTACGCCAATTTTCACTTAGGTCTACCTCTTCTTTCTCTTTTTTTACTGTAGGTTCAACAGCTTTGTTCGAGAGCTTTTGCTGTAGGCTATAGGTAAGTTTTTTTATGAAAAAGTAAATTTGATAATCCCCTAAGAAATCACCAATTTTGTCTTTTAGTGTAATAGGACGTGGAGGAATAATTTGGTAATTTGTAAGTGATTTAAATGCCACATACGCCTTTGGTCTGCCCATAGAGTTTTGGTCTTGAGGATTGACCTCCATTATGTCCCCATCAAGTTCTACAAATTGGACAATATATTTTAGACGACTAAAGTCAACCTTTTTTTGTAAAATAACAAATGCTTGAATGGGGCTAGTTCCACTGACTCCGTAGTTTAAAACGTTATATTTAAAGTCAAGTTGTTTTGCCATCTCATTGTGGACAATCTGCTCATTTCTGACCATCATCGCCTCTACAAATGAGTCACCTAAAAGAACAATGTCATCTTTTTGTGTATCGTAAGGTTTAATCTCTTTTGGTAAGCCTTTGTCATTGTAGATGTATTTGTTTTTGTAGCACTCTGAGATGCTGTAACCACTAAAGTTTTTTTTGTGCCATACCCCAATGTCTTTGTCGTAAACGCCAGGGGAGATACCATACTCAAAGGGTGAGTGTTTTAAAAAAATCTCAAACGTAAAAAGTGCTAAGATGGCTGCCAAAAGAAAGATAAATAATTTTTTCATACGACGCTCCTAGAAGTTAAAATATAGAAACTCAGAGACTTTGTCAGCCTGAATGAGAATGTTAGTGAGTTGCAGTAGTGCCAGTATAAAGAGAAAACTACCAGAGAAGAGAAGCACATTTTTACTGTAGTTTTTTGCAATAATCTCATGACTATTTTTAAAGAAAACCACAAGTAGCAGAGTGGCACTTAGCCATGATAGTTGCAGTAGATTTAACTCTACATTAAACTCAAAACTGAACATGGAGCTTAGAACTCTAATGGCATCATCCCACTCTTTTGCTCTAAAGAAGACCCAAGAGATGTTAATGAAGTTGAAGGTTAAAAACCAAGCAAACCATGTCCACATTTTGAAGCCCAGTTTAGACCAAGCACGGTGAATGACCAACGCAGCACCATGAAGAAAACCCCAAAAGAGAAATGTCCAACCAGCACCATGCCAAAGACCTCCTAAAATAAAGGTAGCCATGAGGTTCGCGTAGGTCATGAGTTCCCCTTTTCGGTTTCCTCCCAAAGGAATGTAGATGTAGTCACGTAAAAATCTTGAAAGCGTAATGTGCCAACGTCTCCAAAAGTCTTGAATGCTCAAGGCTTTGTAGGGAGAGTTAAAGTTGATGGGCAGTTTAATGTTAAAGAGCAGTGCCACCCCAATTGCCATGTCTGTGTAGCCTGAGAAGTCGAAGTAGAGCTGAAAGGTGTAAGAGAGAGAGGTGACCCATGCTTCAAACATGTTAAGTGTTTCTAGTGTGTCAAAGCCGTTGGTCGCCCAAACAGCAAAACTGTCAGCAATGACAATTTTTTTAAACAAGCCAATGCTAAAAAGAAAAAGTCCCAATGAGATGTTGTGTATGTTTTTTGACAAGTTCTCTTTGGAAGCAAACTGAGGCATCATCTCTTTGTGGTGAACAATAGGTCCTGCAATGAGCTGAGGAAAAAAGGTTACAAAAAGTGCATAGTTTAAAAAGTCATACTCTTTGGTTTCAGCTCGGTATGAATCTACCAAATAGGAGATTTGCTGAAAGGTGAAAAATGAGATGGCAAGAGGCAGGGCAAGGTGTAGAAGTTCTATCTGTGTTGAAAGAACTAGGTTAAAGTTCTCTATGAAAAAGTCCATGTATTTAAAATAGCCCAAAAGTGCCAAGTTACTTATGACCCCAATGAGGAGTATGGCTTTTTTGGAGAAGTTTAAAGGTCTGTTTAGGGCTTTCCCTATGCTGTAGTTAAAGAGCATACTTCCTACAATGAGTGGAAGGTAGAGAGGATTCCACCAAGCATAAAAGAAGAGTGATGAGAATACTAAAAACCCTTTTGCTAAGGTATTTGATCTTATACTATTGAGATAAAAATAGACAAAAAAAGTAAAGGGTAGAAAGGCAAATATGAATATGTAACTGTTAAAAAGCACTAGATTTTTCCTATGAAATAACCCAAAATGGCAAAGGTGCTTGTCCATATTGTAGTATTAATAATAGTGAAAAATATGAATGCTTTTTTAGGAAGTTTTGTCAATGCTGAAGGCAGAGAGATGAACTGTTTTAGCCCTTTGAGTTTGGAGACAAGATAGTTTGAGAACTTTGGAAAATTTTCAAAGTGTGACTCCAATTTATAAATCTTTTCATTACTGACATAAAAGGCTCTACTTAGCCATTTTAGTGGACGGTTATAACTCTTTTCTATTTTAAATTTACTCAGTAATCCTAAGCCAATAAAGAGAAATATAAACGGGAGAATGAGTAAAAATAGGTTAATGTTCTCTTTTTGTGCCATGTAGCCTAGAGGAAGCATTATAAATGAAATGAGGGTAGGCAGGAAGAGACTTCCTAAAATAAGCGTAGAGAAGAAACTAACTGGTGTAAAGTAGCCACTCCATGTAAGTTTGGTTGTTCCTTCCCCTGACATTTTGTATTTGTAGGTGGTAAGTGCATCAATTCGTAAAGGACCTCTTACGTGCAGTTTGTTGGTAGCAATACCAACTTCTGGTCCTGAGTTAAAGGTACTTCCATCGGAAAACTTGGTACTGGCATTGTGGTAGAGACAGGCTGCATCGACTCTGTTCATGAAGAGTTCAGCTGTTTCATTGTTCTCTGTAATAATGGCTTCAGAGTGTCCTGAACCATGTTTATCAATGTGTGTGAGTGCCTCTTCTATCTCTTTAACTACTTTAATATTTAGAGCATTTGCCAAATATTCAATGTCAAAATCTTCTTCGTTAATGGTATCTACATCAATATGTTCTAAGGTTGTGCTACACCCTTTCATGCTTGTTTGCTCTTCTTTAAAAATGGCATGAAGTTTAGGGAGAATTCTTGATGCAATCTCTTGGTGAACGAGTAGGGTTTCAACGGCATTACAGACATTGGGAATGAGACATTTTGAGTTTCTTGCAACCTCCAGTGCTTTTCGTTCATGTGCTTCTTTGTCAATGTATATGTGGTTTAACCCTCGGTCAAATCCAATGACAGGTACAAGTGAATGCAACTCAATGTAACGGTTAAAAATAGCACCACCACGGGTAAGTACAGTATCGATGAATTTATCTTCTTTAACCAGCTCTACAATGCCCTCTTTTGAGCCATCAAAGAGAAAGGAGATAATCTCTTTTGGAAGGTTATTATTTACCAAAACCTCTTGCAGTACTTTAATGATGGCATGGTTAGAGTTTTCGGTGTCATCAGCCCCTTTTAATACACAGACATTGCCTGTTTTAAAACAGAGTGCAGCCCCATCAGAGGTCATGCTTGGACGGAGTTCGTAGATGATGCTGACAACACCAATGGGAACAGAGACTCTTTTGATGTTTAAGTTCTCTTCGGTTGTCCACTCCTCTAAAATGTTTCCAACAGGGTCAGGGTAGGTGGTCATCCTAATGAGTACATCTGCCATGTTTTGGATGCGTCCTTGGTTGAGCATGAGACGGTCAAGACCCACTTCGTTCAAGTTGTTTTCATGAGCAAGTTTCATGTCAATGGCATTGGCATCTAGAATGGTTTGACTATTTTCTAAAATAGCAGCTGCCATCTCCAGCAAAATTCTATTTTTTTCAGAATCTTCAAGTAGGGAGATGTACTTCTCTGTATCTTTTGCTTTTTGTAAGAACTCTTGAATCATTGGTTCATCTCCTCAAGACGTTTAATATTTTTGTAAATGTAGTAAGCTTTGGTAACAATAAGAAAATAGGCAATAAAAGCGTTGAGCCAAATCATCCCTACAATACCAATAAAATGAAGTACAATAGGTGCTAAAATCAGGTTTATTGCAGCAGCTGTAAAGAGAATTATGTTGAGAACTTTTGTCTCTTTAATGGTAACCAGCATATTGGTAAATTGGCTTCCATAAGGGAAAACAATAAGCATTAAAGAGGTGACTTTAAGTAGGTAGATGTTGAGTTCAGCGACATCTTTTCCTGTAACCAACTCTAAAATATTTTCAGCAAAGAAAAATACAAATAGTGAGACAGGAATCATAATGAGTAAAATAACCAAAGAGAGTTGTTTGTTTCTGCTAACAAAACTTTTGCTTGAAGATTGGTAGACTCCTACCAAATAGGGGTAGACAACACGGGTAATGGGGTCAAAAACATTACCAATGGCAGCCATGATTTTAACAGAGAGGGCATAGTATCCTAAAATGAGAGGAGAGACAAAGAATCCTGCAATAATGGTCGAAGTAGTTGAGTAGAACTCAACAGCAATTTTGGAGGTAAAGATGTACCAACCATCTTTTAGGTAGAAAATAATCTGCTCTTTGCTTACTTTTTGTAGTTTCACGTCAAAATATTTTATGGCAAGGTAGAGTCCTAATAAACCTACAATAATGGAGGTAAGACTGTGTAGTGCCATGAGTAGATTTAAGTCATCATTTTTATGGACAAAGAGAATGACCAATAGAAAAAAGAGAAGTTTTAAAAACCCATTGAGGTACATGATGAAACGCATCTTCTCAATGCCTTGAAAGTACCAAAGAGGAAGAAAAATATTTCCTACGAGCATACCATAAGAGAGAAAGAGAATCTCTTTGTAGAGGTAGAGTTTGTCAATAAAAAAGATGCCCAGTGTTAGCAAAAGTAAAAAGAGTAGAGCCAGTGTTAGTTTTATGATGAGTACCGATGAGAATATCTCGTTGACCTTGGCTTGGTTCTCTTTGTTGAGTGAAATATGGTAGGTGGCAGAGAGGTCAAAACCATAGTCTGAAAACTTTACCCCATAGGTGGCAATGGCAAAGATAAAACTGTAAATACCAAACCCTTCCATGCCTAATGTCTGAATAAGATAAGGGATTAAGAAAAGAGGTAGGATGTAGTTGATGACCTGTAAAGTGAGTAGAGAGAGAAAGTTGTCACTTAAACGCTTTACAGTCATGTTTTGAGTAAGCTCAGATAATAATTTCATGCGATATTATAGTTAAAAATTATTAAATTATGTTATTGATTTTTAAAGATATTATCTATTACTTTTAAAGTCTCTTTTGGCTTGTCATTTTGAAAAATATTACGCCCTAAACAGATACCTTGAAAGCCAAGATTTTTAGCAATATTTAGTCGTGGTTCAAAATTATTCATGTTCTCTCCTCCTGCTAAAAGTAAGGCAGGTTCATTATGATTAAATTTTTGAAGTTTCTCTACTTCAGCTGGATTTGAAGGTAGATGAATTTTTATGAGGTCTGCTCCTAATTCGGCACAAGCACGTACAGCATAGTTAAACTCCTCAGCACTTTCCCAGTCTGCATCTCCTACCATAAAAAGAACAGGATAGGCATCTCTATTTGCATCTGAAACCAGTGTAGATATGTCTTGTATTGCTTCTTCTAAGTTATCAGATTTAAAATTAATTTGTATAGAGATGGCTGTACCATCGATAAGTGAAATATCTTTTATGAGACTTAGAGGTACTTTATTAATATTTTTTTTAATATTGAGTAGTCCCATAGTTTGTACAACAATATTAGTTTTATGAAAAACTTCTAAGTTATAAATATAACGGTGATTAAGAACTACAGCTGGAAGATTGTTCTCTTCTGAAAAAGTAATCCATTTATCAACATTGGAAACATTGTTTATTCCTGAAATAGGACCATTACTTAGTGCATGATCCATAGCTAAAATTAAAAAATAACCATTATTTTTTAATTTATTGAGTCGTCTGGTTTTCCCCCAAGAGTGTGTCATTAATTATAATCCTCTGTCATCTTGAATAAATTCTAATAAGATACCATCAGGATCTTTAACAAAGAAGTAATCTACTTCTGTCCTTCCTCTAATGATGTTTATCTCCTCTTTGTAGCCCAATTCTTCTAGAAACTTTTTTGTCTCATGGATAGATTTGACCTTCAATCCAAAATGTTTGACTCCAATGCGTGGTAGGTCTGTTGGAAGCTCTTTTGAACTCTCTGGAGCTTCTTGATACTCAGTAAAACAGAAAAGTTCTAAGAAGGTCTCTCCTAACTTAAGGTGAGCAATTTGAAGATTTTTCTCTTCACTTTCCCAAAAATATGCTTCGGTGAAGCCAAATTGTCCATAAAATTCTATGGATTTTTGTATGTTTTTAACGCTTAATGCCACATGGTGAATGGTAAACATGAGTACCCTTTTTGAAAAAATATTTTATTCTTTTTTAATAAGAATAATTATACACAGCTCATACTTAAAATTAAAGGTAATTGAAGAGTTTTATACTACTTAAAAGAGCTGTAGTATAATTCGTTTTAATTTTTGGAGATTATATATGCAAAAAACGGTAAGATTAGAGACAAAACATTTATATTTACGTCAGTGGAAAGAAGAAGATTTTTCGCCTTATGCCAAGTTAACATCAAATAGTGAAGTAATGAAGTTCTTTCCTAAACTTTTAACTCTAGAGCAGAGTAATGCTGCTGCATTAAAGTTTCAGAAACTCATTTCTACTCGTGGTTGGGGATTTTGGGCTGTTGAAGAGAAATCAACAGGTCAGTTTATGGGTTATGCAGGATTACATGCTCCTTCAACTCCATTCCCTTTTAGCCCTTGTGTAGAGATTGCGTGGAGAATGGAAGAGCATTGTTGGGAAAACGGATATGTATTAGAATCTGGTAAAGCTATTGTAAAATTTGCTGTTGAGGAAGCTTCTTTAGAGGAGATTGTCTACTTCTCTTCAATTCATAATAAAAGAGCAGAATCTATTGTCTCTGCATTGGCATTTAAAAAAGAGAAAAGTACTTTTTCCCATCCAATGGTTAAAGAGGGAGATTTTTTAAGTGAACATTATCTTTATAGGTTTATAAAATAGTTTAAAATGTGTGGGATATTATTCAAATTTTGATATACTCAAAGCTTAATATTACTATAAGAAGGAAAAAAAATAATGGGTCAATCTGGTGACGCGATAAACGCTGAAAATGCGAATTGGAAATTTAATGGGAGTATGGTTGAGCACTTTGAAGAGCATGTTTCTAAATCAGTTCCTCTCTATACAGAGGGACATGAATTAATTACAAAACTAAGTGATTATTTTGTAAAAGATGACTCTGTCTGTTATGAGCTTGGTTCATCTGCTGGTACGTTAACGCATAAGTTAGCAAAACGACATGAGTTTAGAAATGCTAAATTTGTAGGACTTGAAATAGAAGAAGATATGGTTACAAAAGCAAATGAACTTTATAAAAGTAATAATCTCTCTTTTGTTTGTGAAGATATGACTACTGTAAATTTAGAAAAAGCTGATTTAATTGTCTCTTACTATACGATTCAGTTTATTCATCCAAAGCTTAGACAGGAGCTTATTAACAAAATATATGACTCTTTAAATTGGGGTGGAGCATTTATTCTTTACGAAAAAGTTCGAGCAAATGATGCCCGTTTTCAAGATATTATCTCTAACTTATATATGGAGTTTAAACTTGACCAAGGCTACTCAGCACAAGAGATTATTGGAAAATCAAAGAGCTTAAAAGGGGTACTTGAACCTTTCTCAACGCAAGGAAATATTGATATGTTAAAGCGTGCAGGGTTTGTAGATATTTTGTCGGTTCAAAAATATATGAACTTTGAAGGCTTTTTAGTTATTAAATAAAAAATAGGGGGGGATTCTTAAATGAAGTGGTTTAAATTATATTCGATTGGAATATTGATATTAAGTGTAGGGCTGATTATTGGCTCATTTTTTATAATGGATATGTTACCTATGTTGTATGAGTTTTATATGGGACATGAAATTTCAGCATTGAAAATGGATAAATTGGTCTCTTTTGGAGATACGATTATCTTTGATTTAAAACTTTATTCAATATTTTTGTTTGTGACTTTCAGTGTGATGTATTTTATGCGTACGATTCAACAATATTTGATACTTTTGGCACTGTTTCTTACGCTTCATTTTCTTTTTATTGCTGAAATAGGGGAATATATAATTTTTAGAAGATTTTACCAACTCTTTATTATGTTGCCTCTTTTATGGCTCTTTTTTGATTTTTTTAAATTTAAAAAAGAGAGTTATAAAAATAAAATTACACATACTTTTCTCTACATAACGCTTCTTTGTATTGTACTTCCTGGTCTACATCTTCCACCGTTTTTTGGAGGAATTGGAGGCTGGACGGTTGAAATAGATAAAAGTAAACCGTTCCCTATTGATGGGGTATTCTTGGTAAGAGAAGATGGGGAAGAGATACGCTATTCACGTGCTATTGTAAGCCCCATTAATTTTGTTACAAGATTAAATGTTTATATGGAAAGAGCCCATCCTGAAGAGCTTACACGATTGTTAAAGTTCTATGAAGAGGTTTATAAAAAAAGATATGACATCTTGGAAAAGGGTCTTATTCCTAGTCAACATATTTTAGGTAAATTTTCCTACCCTGTTCACAATCCACCTGGTGACTTTGACTACTCAAAGTTTCCTCCCTCAAGCATTAAGGAGATAAAATTGTCAAGAAGATACTACAGCTGGGATAAAACATTTATTAAAGAAGATGTAATTGCAAGAGAGGAGTGGTAATGGATATTGTAAATAGCTTTAAGCAAAAGATGTATGAACCTGCACCTGCTTCTTTTATTGGTTGGACACGAATTGTTATCTTGTCTTTTCTTTTATTGAAATTCTTAAGTAGAGACTACTCCATATTTGGAATGTTACCTGAGTCTTTGGCTGTGGCATATCCAGCCAATGTATTTCACCCATTAGATGCCTATCTGTTGTTGGGGTTTAAGGGGCTTGTTGACCTCTGTACCTTTCACTGGATTCATTGGTTTGTCTCTTTTCCTTCTGAGTTGGTCTTAACCTACATACAACTACTGTTAGAGTTCATGTTGGTGGTTGCACTCTTTTTTGGTGGAGGATACAGAAAAATAAACTACTTGATTATCTATATTTTAGGAATGTACCTTCTTGGTTTCCTCTTTAGTGTTGGGGCTGATATTGATGAGATATTTATTCAGATGCAGATAGTTCTGTTACTCTTTTTGTATAAAGATAAAGAGACCTATATTTTGTTCTTTAAACAGCAAAACCCATTAAATTATACAAAAGATAATGGTTGGTTCTTCTCTATGGTACTTCTGATTTTTATTGGATATTATTTCTTGGCAGGTGTGACCAAAGTTATTGACATTTCACTACTAGACTGGGGAAGATGTGAACTTTCAAAGTTGATAGAACTTAACCAGATTAAATTAGATTTGGGAGATGACAGAAGTTGGTGTTATCTACGAAGATTTTTTATTGGTAACAGTTGGTTAGATATTCCTGGAACGGCATTGGTCTATTTGGAGCATCTACTTATACCTTTACTCTTTTTTAGGAGAGAATATATACCTATTGCTTGGTTTATTTATTTTGGATTTCATTTAAGTTCACTGAGTATTAACTTGTTTTTTACAGGGGTCTTTCTGAGTTGGTTGGTTTTTCTTCCTACACATAGAGTCTTTCAAAAAGTAATAGTTTTATGGGATGGAGATTGTAGTTTTTGTAAAAAGAGTGTAGATATAGCCAAAAAATTTGATTGGTTTAATCGTTTTATTGTTATTGACTCAAATGAAAGAGAAAAACATAAAGAGTATTTAGAAGGGTGGGATGGAGACATCGATAAAGGTCTATGGGCAAAAGGTCTTAATAGCCAAGAGAGTTATGTTGGATTTGATGGTGTCAGACGTATGATTTGGGTTATGCCACTTTTTTGGATAGTTTTACCACTTCTTTATGTTCCTTTTATTCCGACCATAGGAAGAAAAGTTTATGGATGGATTGCAAAAAATAGATATAGATTTGGATGTAATAGTAAGGGATGTCAGATTTAGAAGAGGAGTTAAGCTCCTCCTCTTTTATTATTTTCTATTGAGAAACAAGTGATAAGTTATCGTAGTCTCCACCAGAAGTTGTAAAGCCTGTAATTTTCAACAGTTCATTATCTGGTTCAAGAAGTCTTAGTTTTTCTTCAATATTGATTTTATAGTGTATAAATTGTCCACCACGGGTTGCTAAATAATAGTCTGTTGGTCCAGGGTGCATATGAACATAGGTTCCAGAAATAAATGGATCACGGAAAGTTGCATTTCCACTCATGTCATTACCAGGATGATTCATCCAAGATGCAAATATAACTCTACGTGTACCCAGTTTAGTTTTAACGATAACACCAAAGTTAAATACATGTGAAGAGTTACCAATTCTCATATCTAATTCTAAAAATTTCATTTTTTTATCAGGGTCTCCAAAAGGGAAGTAGTATCCAGATGGATTACTTCCATTTACCCAATATCCACGATGACGAATAGAGTGGGCACTTCCTTGTGCTCCAACATTAAGTAAGGTAACTGGGTATTTACCTGCATAGTGAACCCATCTTGGGTCAATACCATTTTCTGCATCTTCATAAAGAATTGTTGCAGCAACTGTATTGCTAACATTGAATGCGATGGTTTTTTTATGCTTAGTTGCAAAAAATGCTCTTAATTCGTAAGTTCCTGAAGGAAGTCCATTGAAAGATAATGTACCTGCTACTAAACTTTTTGCATATCTCCAGTTGATAGCATTGTCTTTTCCATTTGCTGCACCTACCTCAAATATTCCGATCCAATCACTTGCTGAACCTCTCATATTTGCAAAGTTTGCATGTATTAATTCATATGGTTCATATGTCTCTTTTTCACTGCTTAAGTCAAAGTTAGAACCTGTTACAGAAAAAGGATGACTTGCTCTTAAAACACCTGAATTGTTAAAGAATACTCGTACTTCATAGTCTCCAACTGGTAATTTTTCAAAAGTATGTGTTCCTTTAATTGTTCCTGGAACCCATGCCCATTGAATCATATTTCCCCATGCTGTACTACTACCTGCAGGATAAATTGCTATCCAATCTTTTGCATTTCCAGACATATGGTCATAAGAAGCAACAATTGGCTCATTTTCTTTGAAAGAATCTTTTTCTGTACTAACAGTTGCAATAACTGCACCATCAGCAGTTACTTTAAAAGATTTTTTTGCTTCTAGGTTATAAGAGTTGTTGTAAAAAGCTCTTATCTCATATTCACCTGCTGCTAAAGGTCGAAATTCATGATTTCCATTAGCTACATCATTTGTCCAGCTCCATTGAAGTACATTCTTCCATGCATTGTCAGTTCCTTTTGGATAGATTGCTATCCAATCATTGTTTAGACCAGTCATCTCTGCAAATGTTACTTGAACTTTTTCATCTGCTTTATATAGGTTTTTACTTGTATTAATATTTGCAGCATTTAGTAAGCCTGCAAATAATAAGCTAAGTAATATAACTTTTTTTATCATTGTATTCTCCGTATGTTATTTATTATTCAATTATAACAGAAAAAAATATAATAAAACTTTAAAATTAAAATTTTCTTTTGTATTATCTAGGATATATAAATTTATTAATTTTAAAGAAATAGAGAACTCGTACTATAGAATATGTGATTATGATGACTAAGATAAATTTTATTATGCCTTCAGTAAAACTTTCCCAGAGGTAAGCTTTATTAAGTGCTTGTACTATAAATGGATGTAGGGTGAAAATAGCCAAAGAGTACTCACCAAAAGTTTCTAAAAATTTAATTTTTCGACTCCATAAAATTAAAGTGAAGAAACTACTAATCATAACCAAGTCTTGTAATATAAAATTAAGAGGATTATCTTTGATATTTGGAAAAATTGCAGAGGCAAGGGAGAAGTCTGAACCATAAGAAAAAATAAGTAATGCAATAAATGTGCCTGAAAGGAACCAAGCATATTTCGAATAGTTAAAATTTTTGTAAAGATAGTTTATTGTAATACCAATAATAAAAAGGTACATAGATATATAGGAGCTAAGTGGAAAATAAAAGAGATATGCTTTTGGAATAAAAGGGATACTAAGATGTAGTATTAGCATACCAAAAAGTAAAACTTGTCTCTTTTTTAGTGAAAGCCCATTGTAGAACATAATCAGTAAAATAGTACTCATTAATGCAGGGAAAAACCAAAAAACTCTTAGCCCTATATCTGTTTTAAGTAAAGCAGAACTTCCTATTCCCCATGCACTAAGAGCAGAAAGAGGATCAAGTCTATTTTCTAAAAAAGAAAAAATACTTAGAGCCAGTAAAAAGAATAAGGTATATGGAACATAGATTCGTCGTAGATTTTTTACAATATTTTTTTTTGTTAAATAATCGCTATTAAAGAGAAAAGGGAGAAGTAAAAAAGAGACTACGTGAAAAGAATAAAGTGTTGCATGAAGTGAACCCAGTTGTTCTAAGAGTTGAGAAATATGCCCAAATACAATGAGTAGAATGAGCAGACCTTTTAGTCTGTTGGTCTGCTCAAAAGTTAAAGTGTTAGAGTTCAATTTCGTTCCATGCTTGTGTATTGCATTCTCTAAAAGAGGTAAGTGCTTGATCGATATCGTATGACCAGTGTAGTACAATAGGATGAATAGTAGCACTTTTATGTGTTCTACTATAAATATCAACACCAAGTCTTACTCTTTGATATTCATGAAACTGTTCTGAAAAAGAGATAAAAAGGACATTTGCATCGGTTTTTTGATGTAGTCTGTCATTTGCAAATTTTGCAATCATATCTAAAAAGCTGGTTAAAATAAGTCCACATCTAGGAATGATTTTCCCATCGTCATTAACAAATCCAGCAGCTAAATCGTGCTTGTAGTCATCATCTTTCAAAAAAGCTTTCCCATCAATATTGATAAAACTATCTGCTAATTCACTATTTTTTTTGAGTGCTTTAAATGCTCTATTTTTTAAATTTCTTTCTGAAACAAGACGAATAGATTCTGAACGAATATATTTTTGTCCTTCAACCATCTCATCTATAAACTCTTCAGCACCAAGAAGTTCATCTTCATCTAAGTTGTTCAAAAGTAGCGTAGGAATAATTTTAAATTTGTGTTGGTGCTTTTTAATGATGGCACCACAAAATTCATTTGCAAAAGTCATATTTCTTTTTGCCCATTCTCGATTTTCTTCTTCTATTGGAAGAGAAAAATGTGCAATTTCCATAACAATAACCATAGGCTCTTCTTGGTGAACAAGTTGTTTATTGACAAGCTCTAAAAGAGCTTGAAGTTTATTATTTGACCACTCCTCATAGGGAATAGTAGGTTTAGTATATTTTTTTTCATTAATTGGTGCAATACAAGCTTCGATAGTTTATCCTTTAATTTTTTCGTACCAGAGTTGGAAAATGAAGATTCTCCATAGTTTATACTTATATATATCATTACCTGCGTAGAATTGGTCACGTATATGGAGTATAGAAGAAGTATAAAAGATATTATCTTTAGTTAACCTTTCTTTATTAATTTGTGAGTATAAAATATCTTTAAGCTCTTTTCTCATCCAAGAAGAAAAAGGGATGTCAAAACCACACTTTGGACGTTCAATAAGTTCTTTTGGAATATATTTGTAAGATATCTCTTTTAAAATATATTTTTTAATACCATTTTTAATTTTAACAGATGAGGGAACTTTTGCCATATAGTCAATGAGACCACTTTCTAAATAGGGGGTAGATAGTCTTATGTTGTTACTATTCATTGCTGAATAACTTTTTACTAACTCTCCATCAATCATGGTTGTTTTAAAATAAGTACCAATAATCTGGTCAACACACTCTGAATGTTCGTTAAATTTAATCTCATCAAAACTTGTTAATATGGGTTGCTCATAACCTTTTATTTGTAACTTTAGTTCTTGTTCTAAAAAGAGTGTGTTTCTTGCTAAAATCATTTGTGGAACATTCCCTGCAGAAAGAATCTGCATAAGTTTGTTAAATTTCTTTGGAAAGTTGTTGTAACTTTTTAGGTAGGGTACATGGTTGAGATCAAGAGAACAAAGAGGCTTTGCAATAAGGTTTTTAAAAGCTGCTGGTGTTTTTTGAAGACGTTCAAAAAAGTGAACGTCTTCTGCTGTTGCAAATACTTCATCTCCTCCATCTCCTGCGATAAGGTTGTCAATGTTATTTTTTTTAAGCAGTTGACTTGTAATCATGGTTGGTGAAGAGGCATGATCTGCAAAGGGTTCATCGTAGACTTGAGACATTTCAGGAATAAGTTCTAAAGCATCTTTGGCTGTAAAATAGTGTTCATGGTGATTGGTTCCTAAATGTTTTGCAATCTCTTTTGCATAAGGGGCTTCATTGATAGCATTTTCATGAAATCCAATGGTGAAAGTATCAACTTTTGTATCACTCTGTGCTTGTGCAATAGCTGTAAGTGTTGAGCTGTCATATCCACCACTTAAGGAGAGCCCAAAGTTACTATTTTTTGTATTTTTAGCAATGCTTTCTTGCAATAATGTATCTGCATGTTTAATAACTTCATCTTCTGTAATTAAATTTTTTTCTTTTAGATAAGAATCTTCTAACTTCCAGTAGTGTTTACTCTTGTAACTGTTTTGTTGTTGGTCATATTGAATATAAGCTCCAGAGCGAACTTTAAAACATTCTTTAAAAATACTATTGGGTTGGAGTACAAATCCAAATTGAAAATAATTTGCTAAAGAGCTGGGGTCAACAATAAGTTCAATATTATTGATTTTTTTAAAGTCTCGAAGATGTGTCCCAACTATAAATATCTCTTCTCTTTGTGTAAAATAGAGAGGCTGTATACCTATTTTATCTTTTGCAATGAATAGAGTTTCTTTTTCTTTGTCTTGAATAACAAGAGTAAAGCTTCCCTCTAGTTTTTTTAAAAAATCTATACCCCAATGTTGGTATGCACTTTCTAAAATCGAAATAATTGAATCTTTTTTTTCTATTTTTAACTCATTTATTAATCTCTCACTATTTAATAAATGTCCATTAAAGAGTAAAAAAAGTTTTTCGTTGTCGAGGGTATCTATTTTATTGGATGCTTCTACAATAGAAATTTGATTAGTTTTATAATTTATGGATAGTAAAAATTTTTGCATCTATTTGTCCCTTTTTATATATTTATTTGTATTGTACCAAGCACTAATAAGGTAGAGCCTTTGTATGAGTGTTTTATTTTTTGAATTGTTCTGACTGTGATTAAATAGATAGGTTAATCTCTCTTTAATCTCTCTTTTGTTCCATAGTTGACAATTGAGTATGCTCTCTGTAACTTCTCTTCTCATCATCATTAATGTGGAGAAAAAATCAAAAGAGAATGCCATCTTGCCCAACTTATCACTGTCTAAACCAATTTTTTCTTTTAATATTTTACGTAAAAGAAGTTTATTTTTTAATGTTTCTCTGTTAAAAAGAGTCTCTTCTGGAAGCGTAGAAAAGTAAGCTGCAACATTACTGTCACACCAAGGTAAAACAAGATTTGCATTGCTTACTGCTGCTAAGTTTCTTGATTTTCTAATAACCCTATCGGATTCAACCATACAACCCCAAATATCTGCACGTAAATCAAAATAGTCCCACTCTTTTCGCTTTTGATCTTCCTCTCTCCAGTAGTCATAAACGTTACTTGAATCTGAGAAGATTTTTTTGCTATCAGAAAAAGAAAAACCACTTAATCCAGCCCATTCAGGTCGAGTGAGCGTAATATTTCTTATTTTATTGTCGGAAGTTAATGAATTTGTTATTTTTCTAAATTGATGCAGTTTAGAAAAAATTTTTTGATTACGAAACTCAATTTGATTGGGTATATGCCCTGCATAAACATCATTCCCACTTCCATCAATAATATTTGTATTTGAGAAATCAATTTGGGTTGCATAGAGAGGGTATGCCAAGGTAACATTGTCTACGCAGGGGAGTGGTACGTTTTCAAAGTAGTGTGAGATACTATCAAAATGTAATTTTTTAAGTTGATTTGGAGAAGAGATTGTTTGATGTTTAAAACCCAGTTTTGTAGCTATTTTTTTAGATATTTCACTCTCATCGTTTACCCCTTGACTCTTATGTGTTAAGCAAGTAATTTGATCTTGAAGTCCTGCTTCTGCCAAAGCTAAAGCAATCATGTTGCTATCTTTTCCTGCACTATGAAAGAGATAGGTATGGGATGCGTCTCTAAGATGTTTGCTTGTGGCATCAGCAAGAAGTTCTAAAATAAAATTTTCATTAACTTCATGTTCTTTTTTTCGTAATGAATTTTTAAATGGAAACTGATGAGAAAAAGTGAGTAGAACTTGGTTTTTAATAGTTTTTATTTCTACTTCATCTCCAATACCAATAGAGAAGACATTCTTATAAATGGTATTGGGAAGAGGAACAATTCCACTTTGTAGTAAAAAAGAGATACTTTCCTCTTTTATATTAAGAGGTTTAATGACCTCCGAATGAGTGAGTAACTCCTGAATAGAGGTAGAGTAGAGTAGATACTCTTTATTTGTAGCAAGATATAAATAGTAAGGAGATTGAGCAGCTAAATCTGATTTTAGAGTAATTTTCGGTTGATGGAGTAGATATTTTTTAATCATTGTTTAGGACTCTTTGTTCTTGAATTGATTTGTTTACGTAGTACCATAAAAAAAGTGTATGGATAAAAATTATAAATAGAAAAGAGACGATTAGTCCTTTTTCAGCAAAGTAATAGATGGCAATAGGGACAATTAAGAGGTCAACAATAACTGTATAGTTCATTACTTGTATAAACTCTTTTTTTCGTTCCATAATAATAAGAGTATTAGAGAGTAAAGCTCCAAAAGGGAAGATGAAAATACGAAGTAAAAAAATACTTAACAAGAGGGTAATATGAATATTATAATCGCCATGTACCAATAGTACTAATTCTTTTTTAAAATATTCTGAAAAAATAATTAAAAGAGTAGATATGCCAATAAAAAGGAGAGATATTTTTTTTAGAAAACTAACAAAATCTTGAAAATTTTCTTTGTACTTTCGTGCTAAAAAAGGATAGATTGTTTGATTGACAGGATCAAATAGCCCACCGATGGCAAGTACAATTTTTTCTACTATTGCATAGTATCCTACAGCAATATTATTGGTCATAAATCCTAAAAGTAAAATGTTAGTGGTAGTGTATAGACTCACATAAAATCTAGATAAAAAAACATGCCACCCCTCAATTAAATAGCTCTTTATTGTGGTTAAACTTTGAATTTTAAATGGGAGATTGAATTTTTGATGGATTAAGTATAATGAGGCGAGTCCTGCTATTATTGAACCTGTAGAGAAAAGTAAAGGAACCAAATAGATATCGCTCTTCTCTTTTACAAAAATAAAGATAGCAATTGTAAAAATAGATTTTGAAAGAAGATTGAGATAGGTAATATATTTCATTTTTTCCATGCCTTGAAAAAACCATACAGGGAAGAGAAACTGTCCCACTACAGTACCAAAAGTTAAAAGATAAATTTCCCAATCTTTTCCAAATTTTTCAAAACTAATGAGTAGTAGACTTAACAGGATAAAGCTAAACAGCATAAGTACAAATTTAATGGTCATAACAGAAGAAAATATTTCAATGGTTTTATTTTTATTATCTCTATGTATTGAAATATCTTTACTTGCTGTAAGGTTAAATCCATAGTCAGTTAAAATTCCAAAATAAGCAATGGTTGCTGTTGCAAAAGCTAAAAGACCAAAATATTCTACACCCAGAGTTCTTACCAAATAAGGCAGTGTAAGCAGAGGAAGAATATAGTTAGCAGCTTGTAAAATACTCAACGATATAAAGTTAGATTTTAATCTGCTGTACTCTTCAGATTTTATTTTTTGCATTCTCTCCACTAATCCTAAAACTTTTTTTTAAATTATTTATAATTTTAACACAAAATAATATAAAATAATATGAAAAAAAGCTTAAATATGCAATAATTTGTTTAATTTTTATAGGGAGAGAGTAACAATGAAAGCAACACATACAAATGCAGATATGTCACATCAAAATGGTTTAGTATATAAAATGGGTGTTTTTTTTAATTCATTAAAAGAGAATGGAGTTTTACCCACCATTCGTAGAATAGGTCAACGTTTTTCATATAAGGTAAAAGGGGTAGACTTTTCAACACAAAATATTTTTGACTTAACCCGTACAGGTGAATATCAAGAGCATGGTACAGCTTTGGTTTCAACTTCTGTTGAGTTTCTTCGTAGACTTTTAGACGATTTAGAGAGCGTTATCGATAAACCTTTAGAAAAAGATGTTTTTGTTGACTATGGTAGTGGAAAAGGTGCAGCCATTATACATGCAAAAAAATTGGGCTTTGAAAGAACCATAGGCGTGGAGTTTGCAAAAGAGTTGCATGAACAAGCAGAACTCAATATTAAAAAATTAAATTTAAAAAATGTAGAGTCTCTCTATGCTGATGCTACGACATATACGTTACCCAATAATATCACTCTTATTTACTTCTTTAATCCTTTTGATGAGTTGGTTATGACCAAGGTCATAGAAAATATTATGGTACAAAAAGAGCAGTTTGAAAATGATGTTTATGTCATCTATGGAAATGCTTCATGTAATGTGCTTCAAGAGCATTTTACACTTTTAAAACAGGTTCAGTACCCCAGTGGTGCAAGAGCTGAATTCTATAAAATATAAGGCAAAAATATGTGTGGAATAGTAGGTTATTGTGATTTTAATAAAAAGAGTTCTGAACAAGAATTAATAAACATGATGCAAACCATTGAACATCGTGGTCCAGATGCCCATGGTCATTCAATTCATGACTACACAGACGCGACCATTGGACTAGGGCATCAAAGACTCTCAATCTTAGATTTATCTAGCGAAGGTATACAGCCTATGTCTTTTGGGCATTTAGAAATAATCTATAATGGTGAAATTTATAATTTTAAAGAGATTAGAACAGAATTAGAACGCTTAGATTATACTTTTCACTCAGAGAGTGATACTGAGGTCATCTTAAAAGCATATCACTGCTGGGGAGTAGAGGCTTTAGAGAAATTTAATGGTATGTTTGCCATGGTTATACTAAATAAAGAGAAAGAGACTTTAACTCTCATACGAGATAGGGCAGGAGTAAAGCCTCTCTATTGGTATTTTAAAAATGGGCTTTTCCTTTTTGCTTCTGAGTTGAAGAGTTTTCATGAACATCCAGCTTTTGAAAAAAAGATAAACAGAGATGTTTTGGCACAATATTTGCAACATGGGTATGTCTTACAACCATACTCCATTTTTGAATCTACCTCACAATTAAATGCTGGTCATATTTTAGAGTTAGATATGAAAACTAAAAATATTAAAAAAGAGGAGTATTGGTCTGTCTCTACTTGGTATGAAAAGCCTAAATTAATCTTAAGTGATGAAGAGGCAATTGAGCAAACAGAGGAGATTCTTAAAAAGTCATTTGAGTACAGAATGGTCTCAGATGTTCCTGTTGGTACTTTTTTAAGTGGTGGGTATGACAGCTCTTTGGTTACAGCACTTCTTCAAGCAGACAGAGAGGATAAAATTAATACCTTTACCATTGGGTTTGAGGAGAAGGGCTACGATGAGTCCCCTCATGCAAAAAAGGTTGCTCAACATTTGGGAACAAATCATACAGAGTACTACTGTACCCATAAAGATGCTTTAGAGATTATTCCTAAATTGGCTGAAATCTATGATGAACCCTTTGGTGATGCCTCAGCAATTCCTACGGTTTTGGTCAGTCAGTTGGCACGAGAACATGTAACGGTTAGTCTTAGTGCTGATGGTGGAGATGAAATCTTTGCAGGCTATTCAGCGTATGATAACTTGCTAAAGATAGATGAAACATTGAGTAAAGTTCCTAGCTTTTTAAGAAAAGGAGGGGCAGGTATTCTCAATATGGTCAATCCTGAATTTATTCCTTTTACAGAGAGCATGTATAATTTTGAGATACGTTATGAGAAGATTAAAAAGATGCTTAACGCTAAAAATGCAGCTGAGTTGTTGGAGCAGAGTTATGAGCAGTATTCTAAAGATGAGCTAAATCGACTACTTCTAGAAGTACCGACAAAGTTAATAACCAATTTCGATGAAGATATCTCTAACGTTGAAGATAAACTCTCTCAAATGCTGATGGTGGACTATAAAACCTATATGGCAGATGATATTTTGACAAAAGTGGACAGAGCTACAATGAGTGTTGGACTAGAAGGACGAGAACCTTTTTTAGATTCTAAGATTATTGAGTTTGCAGCACAACTTCCCAATGAGATGAAATATCGAGATGGGGAGAAGAAATGGGTTCTTAAACAGATAACACATAAGTACCTGCCTGAAGAGATGATGAACCGTCCGAAAATGGGTTTCTCTCCACCTATTACTGAATGGTTTAGAGATGAGTTAAAATCTTATTTTTTATATTATTTAAATTATGATCGTCTAAGAGAAGAGGGGCTATTTAACCCTGATGAGGTGATACGTTTACGAGATGATTATCTTGATGGAAAAAATGTCTCTGTTCATCGACTCTGGTTCATTTTAATGTTTGAAATGTGGTATGAAAAATGGATGTAGTAAAACCTAAACGTTTAGTTGGGCTTATTCATCATTTGGAACTTGGAGGTGCAGAAAGAATGATGCTGACTATTTTAAATGATTTTTCAAAGCAAGGGTTCGATGTGCACTTGATTATATTTCATTATAGTGGTGAGTTAAAAAAAGAGCTTTCTTCAAATGTAATTGTACATGATTTAGGCATTGCTTCGGTTATGAAAGGTATGCCTAAATGTTTAAAAAAAATTTATCATCTAAATCCAGATATTGTCTTTACAGGTATTGGGCATCTTAATATTGCAATGGCACCTTTTGTATCTATTATGAAACGTTTTTTACCTCAATCAAAATGGATTTCAAGAGAGACCAATATTGTAAGTCTTCAAAATGCAACTGCAAAATACCCAAAACTTTTTGATTGGCTCTATCTTCATACTTATAATAATTATGATCTTATTATTGCTCAATCAGAAGATATGAAAGAAGATTTAGAGAAAAATTATGGACTCATGGAGAGGGTAGAGGTAATTAACAATCCCATAGATGTAAAGAGAGCTCAACGACTTTCAGAAGAGAAAAGTGACCATCATTTTGATGAACAGAAGATTAACCTTTTAACCGTTGCACAACTTAGAGAAGAGAAACGGCATGATTTAATGTTGGAGACATTGGCTCTTTTACCGATAGAGTATCATTTGACCATTGTTGGTTCAGGAGAGAAAGAGGAATCGCTTAAGACCCTTTCTACTAAGTTGGGCATAGCAGAGCGTGTTAGTTTTGAAGGGCAACAGTCAAACCCTTATGTTTATATGAAAAATGCTGACTTATTTCTCTTAACCTCAGAACGAGAAGGTTTCCCAAATGTACTACTTGAAGCAAATGCAATTGGTCTACCATTGGTTGCTTTTGCC
>Ga0256844_10000186_pt1 | contig 24810 bp, 13 predicted proteins | sample MusselsmetaG_FD_189100 | JGI IMG/M metagenome (GOLD analysis project Ga0256844, IMG submission 189100) | Mussel associated microbial communities from hydrothermal vent at the East Pacific Rise, Pacific Ocean - Mussels | ecosystem: Host-associated > Mollusca > Shell > Unclassified ... | reverse complement strand
ATAACGCTAACATGGGTAAATCTTTCGTTGTATTTGGTAAAACCAATACAAAATCCGTTCATTTAGCAGATATTGACACTGGCAAGGGTGTTGCTGCTCATGCCATTGATTTTCAAGGAGATCAGAGCGAATATAACGGTACCTCTGCTGCTGAATTGTTTGTTGCTGGTGCAGGTAACAACATCTTAATAGGTAATGGTGGCACCGATGTCTTTAATGCGGGTGCAGGCAATGATACCATTGTCATTAATGGTGACAACCTTGCTAAACTCTCCAGCAACACATTGAGTAGTAATTTACTTACTCGTGTTGATGGTGGCAATGGTATTGACACCCTGTCTTTAAGTGGTAGTAATCTTACCTTAGACCTCACTAATATAGATGATGGTCGCATTCAAGACATTGAAATCATTAAAATATCAGGTTCAGGCAACAATACTTTGAAACTTAATCTTAATGACTTGCTGGACATTTCTAGTGAAACCAATGTGCTTAAAATCGTTGGCAATTCAACTGGTAAAGTTGATATAGAACTTGGTTATAATGATTTTATTAGAGGTGCTAAAATAATAGAAAATAGTATAATTTATTATATTTATAACAATACTAACGCCCCTACTGCAGAATTATGGTTAGATCAGGTTTTAGAAGTGCTTTAACTATTCTGTGTTATTATCCGCTCCACTCTTTTTAAAAATTTTCATTTCATTGAGACCTTTGCATAAATATGGATGATTAGCAAAATTCAATTTTTTCCCACTTGGTAATTTTCTTAAGCCTTGTCCCAATAGGGCTAAAGCTGGGTTTAAAAAATTACCAAGTGGGTGAAAAGTGGATTCTTGATGATTATTTATACAAAGGTCTCATAGTGCTTATACGCCCAAGTATTTTTACTGCTAATACTTGGGATAAGGATGGGCGCTAGATTGTTTAGTTTATTTTTAAAAATGGTGCTATATAGAGAACTCATTGTGTCTAATTTTTTATAGATAGCGCTTTTGTGCTAAAATTTGGTGCTATTAAATATATAAAACCATGAAAAAACTGAATTTAATTATCCCCTTCATTGTGATTTCTATCTATAGCACGACACACGCATCGACTTCTGCTGCTGTTTGCAAGACAGGAAAAGACCAAAAAACTTCAAAATCAATCTATTTTTCTTGTTGTTATAATCGGCACACATCTGACTATGGCCACTGGCTTCCATCATTGGCAAACAACAAAGTTTGTGAAGTTTATGGTGGATATAAGGCAGGAAATTGTGAGCTAACAGGCAATGTTCCTTTGGTAAATAGAAAAACACTAACGAGTTTAGAGAAACAGTGCAAAAAGATTGGATATCCGTATATTTCCACCCCTTAAAATAATAATTCTATGACAAAAAAAGGCTCTTCTGGTCGCTGGATGAATGAACACCTAAATGATGAGTATGTCAAACGCTCACAAAAAGAAGGGTATCGGTCGCGTGCAGTGTATAAACTCACAGAAATTGTTGAAAAATATCGGTTTATCAAGCGTGGCGACACGGTGCTGGATCTTGGTGCAGCGCCCGGCGGCTGGAGTCAGGTGGCAATTAAAATGGTTGGAAAATCAGGGCAAGTGATTGCCAGTGATATTCTGGATATTGAGCCGATTGAAAATGTGGATTTTCTGTGTGGTGACTTTACCGAATTAGAAGTTTATGAAGCATTATTAGCGCTCACGCAAGGTAAAAAAGTAGATGTGGTTTTGAGCGATATGGCGCCAAATATGAGCGGGCAACTCTCAGTTGACATTCCAAAATCCCTATATTTATGCGAATTGGCACTGGATATGGCAATCAAAACCCTTACGCCAAACGGTTATTTCTTTATCAAAGTATTCCAAGGTGCAGGTTTTGATGCGTATGTTAAAGCCTGTCGAATGGCTTTTTCCAAAGTAGTAATTCGCAAACCTAAAGCGTCTCGTGCACGCTCTAAAGAAGTATATTTATTAGCCAGTAGTTTAAAATAGCAAACTATGGAATCATTTGCAGATATTCAAAATTTAATTAAAGCTGATGTTGAGAAAACAAATCAAGTGCTGATTCAACACTTGAGTTCAGATGTGGCACTTATCAATCAAATGAGTGGGTACATTATTAACGCTGGCGGTAAGCGCTTACGCCCCTTGTTGTTACTATTGTGCGCACGCGCTAGTAATTATCAAGGCAATCACCATTATTTAATGGCTGTGGTCATTGAGCTAATTCACACAGCCACCCTATTACACGATGATATTGTCGATGAATCACATAGTCGCCGTGGCAAGGAGACTGCTAACGAAGTTTGGGGTAATGCTGCCAGTGTTTTAGTGGGAGATTTCTTGTATTCTCGCGCTTTTGAAATGATGGTTGAGCCCGATTCAATGCAGATAATGAGAATCCTCTCTAAAGCCACTAATGAGATTGCACAGGGTGAAGTTTTACAATTGTTAAACTGCCAAAACGCCGCACTTACCGAAGCCGAATATTATCAAGTAATTGAACGCAAAACAGCCGTACTATTTCAGGCAGCCACACAAATTGGCGGTATTTTATCAGAGGTAGACGCCGCACAAGAGCAAGCACTAAGAGCGTATGGTTTACACTTGGGCAATGCCTTTCAAATTATTGACGATGTGTTAGATTACCAGTCAGATGCTGACACTATGGGTAAAGAAGTTGGTGATGATTTGAGCGAAGGAAAAGCCACTTTACCAATGATTTACGCACTCAAAAACGCCTCACCCAAAGACAGACAACTACTTGAAGGGGCAATCAACAATGCAGACAATAGCAAAATCGAACAGGTGATTGATATTTTACAATCGGTAAATGCTTTTGATTACACTCACAAACAAGCGCAAAAATCAGCCGATCTTGCAAAACAATCCTTAGACTCACTGCAAGATTCTAAATACAAAGAAGCACTCATTCTGCTCTGCGACTTGTCCTTACAAAGAAAGTCTTAGTATATGCTCTCAGATGAATTAAAAACCCAAATTCGTAACTCATTCATTGCGTTAAAATCGGATATGGACGGCTTTCAAGCGCGTGGATCACAAAACAAAATGATGGCAGAAATCTCCAAAACTTTAACAGGAGAATATGAAAAGAGCAACAGAATCCTATGTGTAGAAGCACCCACTGGCACTGGCAAAACTTTTGCCTATTTACTCAGTAGCATCCCCATCGCTAAGGCCAATAAAAAAAAACTGATTGTCTCCAGCGCCAATGTTGCCCTACAAGAGCAATTACTACTTAAAGACCTGCCTGAAGCGCAAAAATATTGCGCCGTAGATTTTGAATACACACTGGTTAAAGGGCGTTCTCGCTATGTGTGCATTCGCAATTTAATCAATTTAACCGAAGACAACGCTAGCAATAACAGCGATTTACTGTTTAATGAACCACCACAAGCCTACCAACTAAAACAAATGAGCGAATTGCTGGAAGATTATTCCGCCAAACAATGGAATGGCGAGATTGATGATTTAGCACGCACGCCTGATTCTACACTGTGGCAAAAAATTGCTTGCAATCGCTTCACTTGCACAGCGAGAAACTGTGAATTTTATGACGAATGTGCTTTTTTTAAATCTCGCAAAAAAATCTCTCACGCCGATGTTATTGTCGCTAATCACGATTTGGTGCTGGCAGATTTGTCAACTGGCAATACAGTTTTACCCGATGTGGCCGATTCTATTCTCATCTTCGATGAAGCGCACCATCTCAATACCAAGGCACTATCACACTTTTCACTCAGCACCAACACTGAGTTTATCAAAAATAGCATTCGCCAAGCTCAAGGCACCAGTGAGCAAATCGCCAAACTCATGGAACAAGAGCCTATTGAAATTGATATTAAGCAAGTGGATGACTACCTGCAAGACTTGATTGAACTGCTAAAAATGCTGTCTTTTGAAGAGGATGTGTTTTTGTTTAACCAAGGGCAAATAGATGACAGTATTGCCAAAGTTAGCGTACAAATCAGCACACTCATCACTCAAATATTATCCAGATTTGCCATCTTGAAAGACACATGGACGGATTATCTACGGATTCAACCCGTTGAAAAAAGCATTGCCGACCCACTTAACAATGCCATTGGTGAATGTGAGCAGCACTTAATTGGTATTATTGAATTATTTTCATCTTTTTTGCAAACCGACGATGCCAGCAAAAGTCCGCATTCTCGTTGGATTAGCAAAAATATCGCCAATAAAAAAACCAATTACAGTTTACACAGTGCGCAAACAGACATTTCCACCAACCTTGATAACCTGATTTGGTCTAAAGCAGCAGGTTGCATTTTGACCTCTGCCACCCTCTCGTCACTCGGTAGTTTTGATAGACTCAACCAGCAACTGGGTTTAATCAAAAGTGACAACCAATATTTACGCTTACCATCGCCCTTTGCTTTTGATCAAGTAGATTTTGTGATTGCCAAGTTCGATGCCGCCCCTCAACAAGTTTATGAACATACACAAGAGGTAGCAAGGCAACTATTACAGCGCATCAATGCTAATGAAGGTTCACTGGTTTTATTCGCCTCAAACAAGCAAATGCAACTGGTAGCGGACTTGGTTGAAAACAAATTAGAGCCACATTTGTTGGTACAAGGTGAATTTTCCAAAAAACTCATTTTAGAAAAACACATCAACCTGCGCAAAAAAAACCAAGGCAGTGTGATTTTTGGCCTAGACAGTTTTGCCGAAGGCGTGGATTTAAAAGGGGACAACCTCACCCATGTGGTTATCGTTAAATTGCGCTTTAGCGTCCCCACTTCGCCGATTGACAAAACTTTAGCAGGTTATTTAGAATCACAAAAACGCAATCCATTTATGGAAATCTCCTTACCCGATGCATCACTCAAACTCATTCAAGCCTGTGGCAGACTCATTCGCACCGAAACTGATACCGGTAAAATCACCATTTTTGACAATCGCCTGGTAACCAAATTCTACGGCAAACAACTGCTTGCCGCCCTACCAAACTACAATATAGTTACTGAATAACGCTATTTTTGAAAATAAAATAAATAATATAGTGTCAATACTTGAGATAAGGATAGGCACTAGATTGTTTGGTTGATTTTTGAAAATGGCATTATTCTAATTGCCGACTAAGCCTCAGTTCTCGTGCTTTTGCTATCGCATTCTTAATTAAACCTTGTTGCTCAAAATCAAGTAATATTTTATCAACAATAGGGATGCTTTGCTTGACGCTCATACCAATTCTAAGGCGCTGGTCATATAATATCTTCAACATTAAATAATCTAGCCCTGACAATAAATCCAATACACTTTTGTCATTTGCCACCGAAGGGTTAACCCAATCAGAATCATTTGGTAAACCCATGGCTTGGGCAAGCTCCTCTACGATACAAGCAGGCAACAAACCATAACGCATGGCGTGATCAACAGGAATAATAACGGTAGCATCGACCAATTCATAATGCCTGTGTTTAATAAACAACAAGCAATTAGATTTAGTGTCAATATTTTTTATTGTAGTGCTGGTGTATTTCTCAATGGCTTCTTTGTAATATGAACGCTTGGTGAGAATAATTTTAAAGTTGGCATAATAATCACTTTTGACAATCGGCAAGGCAGTAATATCAGACAAGTCTTTAAAATGCTCATCAATCAAATTTTCAGCCATTTCAAAATCTGCTGGAAGTTCAAAATACTCAACTTTATATTGAATACGATTTTTCCAGCGCCTTAGATTACTTGCTCCTTTACGGTATTCATTTTTGTAGGCGATTTCAAAAAAGGCTTTTTTTATATAGTCTTTAGATTGCCACGATGCACCTTGCCAATTACTGGCATAAGTTATTGATAAAAAAACAACCGATAAAAACCCTAACCCAATTTTAAATAGAGCAGATTTAATAACCACTTACTTTTCGTTAAGCGCGCCGCCAAATCCACGAGAGATAGGCTTGATAAGGTAAGTAAACAAAGAGCGCGTACCCACTTTAACATCAACCGTACCTGACATACCAAGCTTCGGCTTAATTAACTTAGATTTTTCGTTTTCATCATGCTCTGGACCTTCAATTTTAATGTTAACTTGATAAAAAGCCGTTTCTCTGCCCGAGGGGTCTTTATCTAACAAAGTATCCGAACTAATGTAAGTCACTGTGCCTTTTAAGCCACCAAAAATCGTATAATCAAAAGCATCAAGTTTAATCGTTGCTACCATACCAGACTTTAATCGACCAATATCCACAGGGGCAATTTTTGCTTCTAAAATCACGCCACCTTGTGAGGGAGATATTTCCATTAATTGCTCACCCGAACGCAACACACCACCTACGGTTGTTACCTTTAAATCTTTAACAATACCATTCACAGGAGAATGAACACTGGTATATTCCAAAACACTTTGTTGTTTCTTTAACTTATACAAAACACCTGCCAATTCGCCTTCTATTTTTTTAACCTCGGTACTGGCTTTTTCATAATACTTATTTTTAGTATCGGCCAATCTACGCCTAAAGTCTAGCATTTTTTGCTTAACTCTTAACACTTCTAATTGCCCCACATCACCATTTTTTTCTAAGGTTTCATTGATTCTCCACTCTTCAATACTAATATCAAGACTCTCTTTTAGAATGGATACTTCTTGTTCTAGGGAATGTTTTTGTTGTTTATACAAAGCAGTTTGAGCCTTTATAAAATCAGGATATTTTTTTGTTAGTTTGTCAAATACCAGTGGCGCTCTTAGCAAAATAGCTTGCGATCTTGCCAACTCTGACTTTAAATGTGCCACTTGAGATTCAATTTCGTAATAACCCGCTTGTGCACGGTCATTCTCTAGCGTTGCCAATAATTGACCTTGGGTAACCTTCTCACCCTCTTTCACCAAAAGCTTAGACAAAACACCGCCATCTGCCACTTGAATAATTTGATTACTGCCATTTGCCACTACTTTACCTTGGGAGCGCACAGTTTCATCAATATCAAAGATGGTTGCCCACAAGATAAAAGCAAACAAGGCGCTCAACAATACATAAGGTACCGAAAACGAATGCTCAATTTTTAATAAAATTTTCTCTAGACTCATGATTTTTCCTCTTTTGGTTGCGCTTGCGTTACTTGTGCTTGTTGAGCTTGCTGCTGTGGCTGCCCCCCTTGTTGTGACGCGCCCCCTTGTGACTTACCAGAGAGTGCTGCAATCACTTCTGCTTTTGGACCATCCATAATAATTTGATTTTTATTAACCACAATCAAGCGATCAACCAATTCTATCATTTCCATCTTATGAGTAACCAAAACCAGCGTATCTTCTGGTCTAATGGTTTTCTTAAACATAGCAATTAACAAAGCCTCTAAATTCCTATCAACCGATGCTGTTGGCTCATCTAACAACCATATTCTTGGCTCTCTCAATACCACACGAGTAAGATTTAATAACTGCTTTTGACCGCCAGACAACCCCAATCCGCCTTCAGAAATTTCATGCTCCAACCCTTTTTCACTGGCAGAAATAACGCTATCTAGTAATCCCGTTATTTTTGATACCGCTAAAATCTTTTCATCACCGGGATCAACCAGCCCAAGGATTAGATTTTCTCTCACAGTACCTTTAAACAAACGACCTTCTTGCTGTAAAAAACCAATATTTTCAGATAATACAGGTTTTGAGATGTGTGCCAAATCAATGTCATTCATTAAAATCCTGCCTGCATTGGGCTTATACATACCACTCAGCAAACGAAGTAATGAGGTTTTTCCCGAGCCAATTGGCCCTAAAACACCAATCTTCTCACCTGATTTAATGGTCATTTCTGGTAATGCCAATGCCACCTTATTGCCATAATTAAACTGTGTTTTCTCCTCAATAAAGAAATCAGTTTTTAAATTATCAGGCACAATAGGTTGTTCAATGCCATCATGGTCGCACTTTAATTCCCAAATCACATCTAGAGATTTAATCGCCGACTTGGTGTTTGCCCACTGCACTAACTGTGCTGGAATTTGCGCAACAGGTGCTAAAATTCTACCTGATAGAATCGAACAAGCAATCAATCCACCCATGGTTAAACCGCCACCACCAATCATCATTGCACCAAATGCCACCATAATCACAAATGAGGACTGCTGAAACAATGCCACCATATATTGAGATTGGTCGGTCATACGCTTCATTTCTAAGTCGTAGCCACGCCCTTCATCAGTCACATTCATCCAATTTGAAAGCATACGCCAACCGCCTTGCCCTGATTTAATGGTTTCTGCCCCTTCAACTGACTCCACCAACATGCCCACTCTAAGGTTAACTGATTCGTTAATATTGTCTGCTAATTTTTCAATCTTTGCATGAAAATATAAGCCTGTTGCAGTGGCAACAAAGAAAAATGCAACCGGCACAAATGCCAATTTACCTGCAATAACAACAATCAATAAAACATAAAATAAAACAAATGGCACATCCACAACTAAATAAGTGGTAATAGAAGACAAGAAAGAGCGTACCGATTCATAGCCACGCATTTGCGATGCTAAACTACCCACACTTTTTGGCAATTGATCCATACGCAATGCTAAAAAGCGTTTATACACATCTCTGGACAGTCGTCTATCAATGTTTTCAATCAGTTTTTCATACAAACCTGCACGCGTTAATTTAGCAATAAAATCTAATAGCGTTAACACCAGCACACCAATGGTTAATACCATTAAAGTTTGGGCAGCACCTGTCGGCACAACTCGGTCATATACTTGCATTGAATAAAAAGCACTGGCTACCGCAACAATATTAATAAATACGCCTGCCACAGAAGCGTTAATCAGCCATTTTTTATGAATAATAATTTCATTCTTAACCATCTGAAAAATTCGACTTTTGCCAACATCAAGTTTTTTCTTCATATTGAGGGCAAATAATTCGTACTCCTCTAAATCCTCAATGACCAACTCTAACCAAGTGTGTTGATCCGCAGAAAACCACTCGCCAATCCACTCGCCCTTGGCATTATGACTTTTAAGCACACCCCAGCCCTGATCTTTATCAAAAATCAACATGGGTAATATTGATGGGTCATTAATAGTTTTTATTTTTTTAGGTGCTCGCAGGAGTAATGCTGAGCAAATGCCTTTTAACATTGCCAACTTGGCAACCGACTCATTAAATTCATCCTCAACGACTTGTTGAAGTTCCACCCTATCAAAACGGGAGCGCTGGAGTTGTGCTAAACGCTGAAGGCTAGTAAGTAAACTGTTTCTCATTGAATGTCCTTAATTATATTAATATTTGTCATTATTTATTTTTCACCTTTTGGCGAGAATTGAATAGACTTGTCAGATGTTTTTTTACTTGGTGACCAGTTGTCCATTTTTTTGATAAAATTACTAAAACCATTGTCCTTTACTGTTTTGATAATGTTTTGATGTGTTTCAACATCAGCAGACCAAACAATTTTATCCACTTCATCTTCATCTTTAGTAAAGATGAGATCCAATACTTTATCAGAAATACCTGCCTGAGGCACATTCTCTACCCCCGGTCGCCACAATGTTTTACTTGAATTAAGCGTCCTTTTAGGTTTGGTGTTAGAAAATGGCTTAAGAATGTTATTCATACGCTTCACATAAATAAAAATCCGCCAATTAACAGTTGCAGTTTCAGCGTAAACATTCGCTAATTGCGCTTCTAATTGCGATACCTCGCGAATGGAAGTCATCACATCGTTCCATTGCTTTCTACCTGCTAAAAACTGCCGATACCAAGACTTCTGCACTTCTTTTATATTTTCTAATGAGATCAACAATAATTCTTGTTGTTGCTTGTAAGATTTGGAAGATGCCCAATCTAATTCAATTTGCTGTGCAATTTTATTTTTTGCATCTTGAATTTTTGACTGTGCAGATTTGTAACGATGTTTGATTTGTTTAACCTGTGACAAACTAGACAAACCAGCGCCAAAACTACTGTTTAACTCAAGGAATATACGATCCTGTGGACTGCTTTCAGCCCGCGTAAAATCACCCCATTGGCGTTCAACTCTTAGATTAATACCGGGATAAAGGCTGGCTTTGGCTTGTTTTAATTCAGACTTTAATGCCCGACTTTCAGCTTGATTTTTTTTAATTTGAGGGCTAAGTAATAAGGCTCTACTTTTAAGTTTTTCCAAGTTATTGCCAAACTCAATAATATAAAAATCTCTAATTAGCGCTTCTGGATCAAGTTTTAGGCCTAACAATTCCTCTAAATTACGCAAAGCATTTTCATGCTGAATAATCGCAGAATTTAAATTTGTACCCGATTGAGTGGTGCGTGAAGTCGCCAACTTCAGATCACTTATCGAAGACAAACCTTGTTCAATACGACGCTTTAGACGCACATTAAGCATATCATGCTCTTTTTTGCTTTTGCCATAAGCCTCTTTCTTTAAAAAACTGTCATACCAACGACTGTAGGCTTTAATTACTTTTAATGCCAAGTCACGCTCCGCAATTCTCGTTGACTCATGTGCGACAGAGAATTTTTCTCTAGAATTTTCTAATCTCGCGTCAATTGCACCACCTGCCCATAAAGGCTGAGAAAAACTAAGCAACGCAATGCGCTCATCACCACCATAATTAATATCTGTACTAGAGGCTTTAACTTGTTTAACTGAGAAACTAGGTGTGGGAAAATAACGCCACTTAGCACCGGTTATCTCATCCTTGGCAGAATTCTCTAAAAAAACGCTACTTTTAATACTGGGATGATAAGCAATCGCTTTGTTGATTAAATTTGGCAAACTAAACGCACCATTAGTTCGCGCATTGGCATTCATCACTAAAGCGCAAAGCAAAAGTGCAGTAATTGTTATTTTATTATTTAAAATCATAAAACGATTAAATCACCATTATTTATCATAGTGGTTAAATCAATACCTGTAACGCCAGTTAAAGTAATCTCAATATCAGCCACAAATGAGCCGTCATTACCTATAGCACCATTAGCATCAACTTTTACCACTGTTTTTCCACCACTATCCTCGGTCCTGATAAAACTATCCAAAGTAGAATTTGAATCATAGCCATCCAATAAATCTTTAAAATCCAACTTATCACTACCATTGGTAAAGTTATCAATGGTATCGTTACCATCAGTTGTGGCGTTATAATCAAAGGTATCAATACCAGTGCCACCACTCAAAGTATCATTACCGCCATTGCCAATAATTGTATTGTTAACACCCGCCTTAGCTGTCAAATTATCAGCACTTGAGTCACCCACCTTGAAATCATCAACCAAATTACCTGCCTTGTCTTGCAAACTATATTTTTGATCAGTGGTACTCCCATCAGCAATTTCAGACTGTTGATACTCAATTGTTATTGTATCGCTATCTTTAAAATTTGAGCTCAGGGTAAGTATTGCATTTTTACCATTATATGCCACTTTGACAACAGTAGTTGTGATGTCATTAATCTTAACCACAAAAGCGCTTGTTACATCTGAGTCACTCGTTCCTGATGTGCTGTAAACATATAAATCTTCACTAAAACCTAATGCAATTTGTTTGCTATTTGCCAATCTTGTTTGTGACTGGTATTCAGGACTTATGTTGTCAGTTGTAATTTCTTGGGAAAAATGAGAGATAGCAGTATGATCAGAATCACCATTTGTATTACCTGTGCGATCTGTTTGTCGAACTTGAATATCTTGACTGTCATAAGTTTTATTTTGCTCCAAATCAAAAGAAAACTCATCGGTTAATGAGTGACTGGTTTTACCCCCATTACCCTCTTTCCAATTATCGCCACCATCAACAGAATATTGCCAAGTTGCGTCTTTTTCGATATTGCTTACTTCAATCTCAGCACTACTGGTTATTCTATCTGAAAAATTAACACCTGTATCAAATTTAAGATTGATAGTTGCCTGAGCAACTTGAGCATCAACAGTAAATTCTTTTAATTCAGACATGTTACTCATATTACCTGATTTATCACGAATTCTAACGCCTAATTTATAAGTTTCTCCTTCTGCTGAAGTGTCAAAATTCAATGTGAGTGATGCAATTTTATTGTCAACATCTTGAGCAGTAAGTTCGTAGATCGTTTCTAAATTCTTCCCATCATTGTAAAAAAATAAAATATCACCTGCAACAGCATTGACCTGACTATCCTTTTCAAGAGAAACTTGAATCTGCAAAGAACTGTCATCTGTTATTTGTCCAACACCCACTTCGCCAGTAGTTGTTCCTCGATCGTCTATAATGCTGACAATACTTGGCTGTAGAGGATTTACCTTGTCAACGCTGTAACTTTTCTCTACTATGGGGGCAATACTATTGCCTGCTATATCTTGTAAATTTTCCTTAATGTCGGCTTGAACCTCATAGGCTATACTGATTTCATTTGTTGTTGATGATGACATTATGTCACCTGAGAAATAAATAGATACTTTTTTATCAATAACTTCAACTCTATCTATTGCTTGCATTGATTCACTATCACCAACTTTGATAGCGAAAGACTCCTTTCTAAAAGTAGCGGGTTTTATAATGTTCTCATCAAATGTCAATGTAATCTTAGTCTCTTTCACCGTACTCTGATCATCTTCAAAAATTCTAACAAAATCTAATTCACTGTCTAACTCATAAATGGCCTTTGTGTTATCTATTTGCCAATCATTCAAATTCCTTACATTGCTTACATTGCCAGCTTCATCAGTCTGTTTCGCCCTAATAGAGCCACGGCTATAATTACCATTTTCTTCTAAATTAATCGTGAATTTACTTGCGTTACTTGCGTTATTGATCGTTATCCAATCTCTATTGTTCAAAGTATATTCCACCACCGCATCTTCTTCAATATTATCAATTACTATCGTTTTACTATTAGTGATACCGTCATCATCTCTAAACCCTGTATCATTCAAGCGCAACTCTAACCCAGTAACTTTAGTATCGTAAGTAATTAAAAACTTCTCTGACAATATCCCTAGGTTACCCACTTGATCAATAACTCTCGCTTCGAAAATATAGGTTTTATCATCTTGGTTATCGCCAGAACTTAATGATGGTAAGTTAATATTTTTATATTTATTACTAATATCATTTTCACTCAGTGTTACATACATAGAGTGAGAACCATCTTGTAATATCTGAATTTTATCGTCTGATTTTGCATCAGTGCCTTCTAAATTAACACGAATTATTATTAAACTGTTGTTGGTTGTGTCTCCATTAGCAATATTATTTTTGTCATTAGAGGTTGCTTTTTCAATCGTTACCTTTGCTGGTTTTGTATTATCTAGCGCATAGGAACTTGCTTCAATATTGGCAATAGAATTGCCTGCTTTATCTTGCAAAAAAACTATATTATTGGCTCTTGAAGAGGACAGTTTAATGTTGTTTTCACTTATATCACCTGACACATAAATCATAACTTTTTTATCGTTTATCTCAACCCTATTGATTACTTGATCTGTAAGAGAGTCTTCGCTGTCAAAACTCTGAACAATAAAGGAATTGTTACTAAAATCAGTGGGCTTGATAATCTCTTCATCAAATTTTAGCGTAATGCGAACTTCTTTCACTTTAGTGCTGTCGTTACTATTATCATCTCCTAAAATTCTGACAAAATCCAATGTATCGTCTTTTTCATAGGTGGGTGCTGTATTGTCTATCTGCCATGCTTTTGTATTGTTAACACTACTCACATTGCCAGCTTTATCAGTCTGCCTCACCTGAACACTACGACTTTCGTAACTACTGTTCTCTCCCAAACTAAACGAAAAACCATTGTTATTATTAAGTGTTATCCAATCAGTATTATTTAAACTATATTCTACTGTGGCTCCATTTTCGACATTGTTAATTTCTACTATCCTATTATTGCTAATGCCGTCACTATCATCAACTCCTGTATCATTCAAGTGCAATGTCAATGCATCAACATGACTGTCATAAGTAATTAAAAACTCAGATGACAAGGCGCCTATATTACCCGATTGATCAATAACTCTTGCTGTAAAAATATAGGTTTCATCACTATTACCGCCACCTGTATTGAATTCTAACAACTCTACAACTTTGTATTTATTGTTAATATCAACTCTATCTAAGGTTACATATTGAGAATGAAAGCCATCTTCTAGTATCTGAATTTTATCACCTGATTTTGCTCTCGCATTTTCTGGCAAATTATCGGTGTTTAAATCAATACGAATACTTACTGAACGGTCATTGGTTGTTTTTCCACTACTAAGGGAATTATTGTTATTAGCGATTGCTTCTTGAATTGTTATCTTTCCTGGTTCATCCTGATCTAATGAATAAATGCTTTGGGCAATCGTAGCAATGGCATTGCCTGCTTTATCTTGCAAAGGCTGTGCGTCAACGATTAACTTATACAATAAAGTAATATTCTTTTCAGTTACATCACCTGAAATATAAATGACAACTTTTTTGCTGTCTGTGTCATCTATTTCAACCTTGCTAATTGTTTTAGATGTTTCTACTCCGTTATTAAAACCAGAGATTTCAAAAGAATCCTTATTAAAATTATCGGGAATTTCAATGTCTTCATCAAATTTTAGTGTGATGCGAACTTCTTTCACTATAGAACTATCATCATTTCCAAAAATTCTGACAAAATCCAGTTTATCGTCTTTTTCATATTTGGCCGCTGTCTTGTCAATTACCCAATTCTCCGCATTTTTTGCAATGTCATTACTCGTATTGGTATTACCTGCACCATCTGTTTGTCTGACTTTAACGCTGCCCATTTTATAAATGGCATCTTGTGCCAAATCAATCTGCGCTATGCCTTTATCATCAGCATAATTAATCTTATTACTTGCAAGTGTTTGCCATTCGTCACCACCATCTAAAATATATTCAACTTTAGCGCCTTCTTCAATATTGCCAATTATTATTGTTTTATTGCTGGTAATTTCATCCGTAGTGCTTACACCTGTGTCTTCTTTTAATGCCAGCGTTAAAGCCTCAACCTTACCATCATAGATAATTGAATACTCGTCTGCTAATTCATTCTTATTGCCTGCTTGGTCAATTATATATGCTTTAAATTTATATTCCTTATTGTCATTATCTTCACTTGAATTCAAGGGGTTTAACTCAATTTCTTTCCAGCCTTTCTCAATATCATTCTCACTCAGTGTTACATATTTAGAGTGGGTGTAGCCCGTTCCGTCATCTACTTTTATCTGAATTCTATCGTCTTTTTCTGCAATAGTATTGTTACCATTCTTTAAGGAAATGCGAATAATTGGCGTTTCATCGTTAGTTGTTTCGCCACTAGCAAGATTAATATTGTCTTCGGTAATCACTTTTTCAATCGTCACCTTTTCTGGTGCTGTGGTATCTAATGTATAAGATTGTAAAGCAATTTCGCCTTTAACATGATAATTTACCGTTTCTTTTGTTGCTGTATCTGTAGTAATTGCAAATTGAATAATGTATTCACCCTCTTGCAAATCTACATTCCATGAAATATCACGATCACTAATTTCATTATTTTTATTAATATTTTTCCAAGTTGCACCGCTGTCTACACTACCCCAAAGCTCTTCATCGCCTGACAATGCCACCTTAAGGGTTGCAGTGATAGTCTGCTGTTCGGTGTTCGTAAGAAAATCATTGTCATTCTCGCCTAATGCGTCCTTATCGTTGCTAATTTTTATTCCAGCGTAGGTAATAATGCTCTTAAATTGTTCACTATAACTGCTGGGTACATCATCTTCACCTGGGTTTGTCTCTTTATCTGCTTGATTTAAACCTGCTAAAAAATCTGCTTTTACAATTTCTTTTAGCACGCCATTATCATCAATTGCCTCAACTATTGCTTTTAAAACTTCAGCAGTGTCTTTTTCGCTGTCTAATTTACCCTTGCGGTCATAGGTTTCCATGCCAGAAATACCTGATAATATATACCCCAATGCCTTGGCGTTAGTGCTGGCAGAACTGTCATAACTATCAGCATTAATTATCGCAGGTTGAGTACTACTAATGTCTACATTGTCCATTTGGAATGCTTTGTTGACCGCAGTATTGGCAGTGGCAAGACTAGCCTCTACATCATCCACATCCTTTAACTCCCCTTGACCATTGGACGCTCCATCTACTTCGCTAAATATTTTACGCACCACAATCTCAGTTAGCGGATTTACCATGACGGTAATATCTTTTGTGCCTTCTGCTTTAATAATTGCTCTAAATGAAGTGGATAAACTTTTTTCTTCATTAGTGCCTTCATCAAGATAGTCTTTTTTTCCACCACTACTGGTAACTTTGACGATTAAATACCCTGTATATTCCTTTGTAATATTGATAGAAAACGAGCCGTTGTCTTCAATAGTTGCTTTATCAGAATCTACCTCTTCGTCATATTTATCATAAACTCTTAATGTTAAATCGTGTCCTTCAACCACTTGTCCAGCACTAATATTGCCTGAAACGGTAAATTTAGTTGAGCCATCGTCATCATCAGAATTATTACTTGCTACAAATGCAATGACAGCCAATGCACCTAAACCTAATGTCGTATATGAATAAAGAGAAGAACTCTCTTCTTTATACTGCTCAACAAAATCTGCTAGAGTGCCGTTATCAGGAGAGTCCGCAAGAATACCTTTTAAGGCACTAGGGTCGCCGTAAAAATAAACCAATTCGGTGCCATCATCAAGCACCTTAAATTGCGCATCAGAAACATGATACAAGCCACCTTCAGAAGGTAAAGATACCACACAACCTAAAGCGCCATCTAAGCAAACTGTAAAATAATCATCGAAGATAACTGTGGTTTGATCATCCAATAGCAGCACCAAATCACTGCCTTGTTTTTTTGCCAAGACATTAAAATCTATTTCTAGCGAAGTGTCATGCTTTTGTAAAATTACTTGATAAGCATTGCCCAATTCAACTTTAATGTGTTTGGATTGTGTCTGTTCTATAACAATGTTTTGCTGTTGAAGCGATTCTAATTTAACAGTTTTAACCGCTCTAATTACTTGCTCTTTAACTTCCACTTGTTGCTTAACTTCCATAAAATAATCCTAAATAATCCTAAATAATATCGCCCATGCTCAATAAAATAACAAGTATGCAAACACTTTACCCTAACTTAAATTTATAAAAAAATAAGCATTAAAGAAATAATAAAAATCAATCATTATACAGTTAATCAATTCATTATTTGAAACATCTTAAAAAAATTAAAAACGCCAAAAAGCCCTGTGTAAAAGCGCCATCAAGGTTAAAATTTCCAAACGCCCAAGAAGCATAGAAAAACTCAAAATCCATTTGGCACTATCACTAATACTACTGTAATTGGCAGCCACTTTGCCCAATCCTGGACCCAAATTATTGATACTGGCAGCAGTAGCTGAAAAACTACTAACTTGATCAAGTCCTGAAAGCATTAGTGCGACCATAATAAAAACAAAGGCGATAATATACAGGGAAAAGAAGCCCCAGACCGATACTAGCGTGTTTTCAGCAACACTACGCTTATTCAGTTTGATGTTAATTTGGGCATTAGGATGGATGAATTTTTTGATTTCTTTGGCGGCAAGTTTAAACATTAGCAATATTCTAACGACTTTAATACCGCCGCCTGTTGAACCAGCGCAAGCACCCACAAAACTAGAAAAAATTAACAATACTGGCAACATAAATGCCCATGCTGAAAAATTGGCAGAAGCAAAACCCGTGGTGGTTGCCATAGAGACGCTTTGAAAGATACTGTATCTTAGTGCTTCAAAGGGGCTTTGATATTGCCCTGTGTTGATTAAGTAAAGGGATATTACCACAATCAAAAGACTTAAAAACACCACATAAGCTCTAAATTCTGAATCGTGATAATAATGATTAATATGATTGGAACGCCAAACAAAAAAATGCAGTGAAAAATTGATACCTGCTAAGAACATAAACACCACTGCAACCGACTCTACGGCAACGGAATCAAAATACCCAATAGAAGCATCATGGGTAGAAAAACCCCCTATTGCAACGGTGGCAAAACTGTGTCCAACGGCATCAAAAACATTCATTCCTGCCAAATAATACCCCAATGCACAAGCAATGGTAAAACCGATATAAATCAACCATAAAACTTTGGCAGTTTGAGCAAGTTTTGGCGTTAATCTGTCTTTGGAAATGCCACTAGATTCAGCATGGTAAAGCTCTACCCCACTAACCCCTAACATCGGCAAAATTGCCAATGCCAAGACAATAATACCCATGCCACCGAGCCATTGAAGTTGTTGACGATAATATAGGATTGCTTTAGGCAATTCATCCAGCCCAACAATCACAGTGGCACCCGTAGTGGTAAGCCCTGACATTGATTCAAAGAATGCATCGCTAAAGGACATTTGCAAGGCATCTGAGAGTAAAAATGGAATGGTGGCAAAGAGTGACAATACAAACCAAAAACTTACTACCACTAAAATACCTTCACGAATCCTAAACTTTTCTTTGGTATTTTTAAATTTTAACCACAACAACAACCCGCTGCCTAATGTGAGTAATAATGCGATTAAAAAAACAGCATATTGTTGCTCGGCATAAATCAAATCCACCAATATCGGCGGCAATTGCGTTAAACTAAAAATCATTAGTAACAGGCCGATGGTTTTGAATACGATATTAAGTTGCATAAGAATTAAAAATTAATGGTTAATCAAAGTACCCCTCGAACAATTCTTCTATTTGGTGAATCTTGTTAACATCACTTAACACCAAAAGTACATGGTCGTTTTCTTGAATGACCAGTGTTCTTGATGCCATTATAACTTCATCGCCACGAACAACAGAGGCAAATACAGCGCCTTCGGGTAATTTAATTTCTTCAATTGATTTGCCAATCACATCAGAATGGCTTTTATCGCCATGAACAATAACTTCAATGGCTTCTGCTTTCCCTTGTCGTAGAGAATGCACCATCATGGTATCGCCTTTACGAATATGTGACAAAATACCGCTGGTGGTAATTTGGTCGGGAGATATAACCATATCTACGCCATCACTTTGAGTGGCCAAATCTTTATATACATTGCGTTTAACCAAGGCGACTGTTTTATGCGCACCAAGGCGCTTTGCCAAAATTGAAACAATAACATTAATTTCATCCGAATCGGTAAGTGCCAAGAACAAATCGGTACTTTCAATCCCTTCTTCTGTTAATAGATCTTGATCAGATGCATTGCCATGCAGAACAATGGTATTTTCTAACTCATCAGCAATTTCTTTAACCCGCTGCTTGTTGAGTTCAATAATGCGAACCCGATGGTTTTTTTCTAAAAATTTGGCTAAATTCAACCCAATCAAACCACCACCAGCGATGATGATATTCTTATAAGGTCTGTCTAAACGCCTAAACTCTTTCAACACTTCAGCAACGCTGCCTTTTTTGGTAACAAAATACACTCTATCGCCGTCTTTAATAACGGTATCTCCATACGCTGGAATGGCTTCACCATTGCGATAAATAGCAACAATACGCACGCGCGTTTTGGGTAAATGTTCGTGCAATTCTTTAATAGGTCGCCCAACAATAGGCGTGCCTTTGTAGGCTTTGGTTTCTACCAATTGTATTAATCCATTGTCAAATTCAAAGATTTGTTCAGCACCCGGCTGTTCAACCATGCGTTTGATAAAATTTGTTACCAAAACTTCTGGCGTGATAACAAAATCAATGGGAATGGCGTAATCAGAAAATAATTTATCATGATATAAGTATTCAGCAGTACGAATGCGGGCGATTTTTTTACCTACATTGTAAAGCGTGTGTGCCATTTGACAAGCCAACATATTGCCTTCATCAGATTTGGTAACCGCAATCAGCATATCCATACTTCTGATTTCTGCTTGTTCTAAAATATTAGGATATGAGCCATGCCCACAAATGGTTTTAACATCTAAATGACGCGCGATATCTGATAAATTTACCTCATCTTTGTCAACAATAGTAATATCATTTTCGGTGTCTCTGCTTAAATATCGTGCAAGTGATGCGCCAACCTGTCCTGCACCTAAAATTAGAATTTTCATTTTTTATCAATCCCTAAATCTTTTAATTTACGATAGAGCGTGGTTCGTTCTAATCCAGCTAATTCTGCCACCTTGGCAATGTTGTGGTTATTTTGCGCCAAATGGTAGTTAAAATATTGTGCCTCAAAAATATTTCTGACGGTTTTAAGGGGCAAATCAAAATTAATGCCGCTAATTTTCTGCTCGTCATTGCGATTGATTTTTTCAGACAAAAATTTACGCACTAACGGCAAAATATCATGCAACGGTTTTTTCAAAAAATCAACCGCACCGAGCTTAATCGCCTTCACCACATCTTGATGTTCTGCATGACCTGACATCATTACCACTGGCATGGAAAAATCTGCCTGCATCCATTCTTCTAACAATGACATACCATCCTGTCCTGGCATCCACACATCCATCATAATCAAATCAAAAGTTTGCTCTTTAACGATAAGTTTCGCTTGTGCAGCATTGCTCGCCAAAACAACCTTGTAATTCACATCTTCTAAAGTATCTTTTATTGTTTCAGAATTAATACTTTCATCATCAATAATAAGAATATTACCAATCACCATTTATACTCTCCTATATTTTTAAGACGAACCAATTTTAAACTCAATAGTAACAATAGCCCCGTGTGGGCTTACATTACCAGCAAAAATTTGCCCATCATGTTGTTCAATAATATTTTGCACAATTGCCATTCCCAATCCACTACCCTTCTCTTTGGTAGTAACATAAGGCTCAAAAACAGACTCAAGCACCGACCCATCAAAACCATTGCCATTGTCTTTAATGCTCAAGCGGACTATACGCTCATCTGGTAAATATTGAGTGGCAATGGTAACAATCAAATCATGTGCTTCTTTGTCTGCTTCCACTGCATTTTTAACCAGGTTAATCAACACCCGAGAAATACTGTTAAAATCCAGCAATAATTCTGGCACATCGCCCGATAAATCAAACTCAATACTCACATTTTTTTGCGCATCATACAAAGCAATTGTTTGGTTAATCAAGGTATTTAAATCTATTAATTTTCGCTCAATTTGCGGGGTATTGGCATAATCAGCAAACGCACTCACCATGGCATCTATAGACTTCACTTGGTCGATAATAACACTGGTGGTTTTGTCAACAATTTCTAAATCCTTGCCATTAAGTTTTTCTAAAAACTTATTTCTTAGGCGTTGAGCTGATAATAAAATTGGCGTTAACGGGTTTTTAATTTCGTGCGCCATACGCACTGCCACGCCGCCCCAAGCGGCTTTTTTCTGTGCACGATGAAGTTTAGAAATGTCTTGAATAATAATCACATAGCCCAAAGTTTTATCACTCACATCTAACACCGCCCCTTGGCAAGATAGAATAACAGACCTGTCCGGCAATGCCAATTCAATCTCTACACTCCACTCATTTTCGCCTTGATCAAAGCGGTCTTGAATGATGAAAAATAAAGGCTCAAGATAAGTATTTTTTGCAGTAATACCCTCACACAGCCCACCCACGAATTGTTGCTCATTCTTAACCCCTAATATTTTGCCAATAACAGAGTTGATGAATTGAATATCCTTGTTTCGATTGAGTCCAATCACACCAAAAGAGTATTTTAAAATCGTCTCTAAATATAAATTATGCGTACTCAATCCTTGTCGTGATTGTTGGACTTGTACTGACATTTCATTAAATTGTTCAATTAAGCGATAAATGTCTTTATTTTCTTTTTCGCCATGGGACACAAAGCCATAGTTGCCTTTGGCAATTTCTTTGGTAGCAAGTGAGAGGTTGTGCATGGGGCGCATCAGTTGGTCAATCATTCTAAATACAATCAACAGCACACTGAGAATCGTTAATAAAATAGTGGACGAAAAATCCAATAAAAAGCGTTTTTGCGTGAGGGAAGTATTAACATCAAAAGTAAGGGTACTGGCAAAAGTATAAAAATCTTTTACCTTGGCTAAAAAACGCAATAAATGCGGGTCTGTCGCATATACTGCGGTTAGATTCAGCACTTTCTTATTGAGTTTTTCGTCTAAGTAATGACTTGACATTTGCACTTGAAACAACTTCGGCTCTTCCCCGTTAAAAGCAATAAAATCTTGCTTATTCGAAAGCGATTGATTGTCCTCTACCGTACAAGTATTACTTTGATTGAACTCCGCAATCACCTCCTCTTTTTCATTCTTCAATATCAATAAACACGCATATTTCTTCTCAATCAAACTTTGAATGAAGATTTGCATCTTATCTTTATAATCATCCGGATTTTGTTGAAACCTAGAATAACCCTCAATCTGCTGTAACAACACCTTCGTAAAATCAATATAACGGTCATCTCTAACAACCTGCAAGCCTTGATACAAAGTATTCACTTGGTCAAGAAAAATCTTATTAAAGTTATTGTAAGTATCTTCAGAACGCTCAACATTGTCCTGCACGGTTTGAAAAGAAAACATATAAAAAGAAAAAACCGGTGCAATCGTCAACAACGGAATAATTTTAATAAACGACCAAGTGAAACGCGCACCAACAACCCCATCTTTGTTATCTTGTTGCAATTTAACAACCGCAACAAACACATAGTAACTGGCAACAATAATGGCAACAACATTATAAGACACCAGCACCCACCACCAATCTTTAATCAGATGCGGATTGAGTCCTATATACGATAAACCACTGAGCGAAATTAGAAAAACAATCGCCCAAATCCATTTATTAGCCACTCTTCTATTGGGAAAATCTTGCTTAAAAATCATTTGCTGATTATCTCATAAAAAAACCTTAATTGTTGCCAAAATACAACAAGAGGCCTTTGTATAAATATGCAGTAACGCACATTTTTCAAAACCATAGAAGTGGGTTTTTTTGGTAGCATATCTTTTTAAAAGGGGCTTCCTTGGTTGCCATATAACAAAAAAAACCCAAGTAAAAAACTTGGGTTGTTGCTGAAATTAAAAAAATCACTCACTCACTTAAAAAAATGAGTTAATGAATATCAATCAGTAGGCGCATTTGAACCCCCTCGATTTGAATCACCCCAAGCCGTGATTGAACCGTCGGACTTAAGGGCGGCAAAAGCACTATTGGTTGAATAAATCTTGATATAACCATTGTCAGTAGGTGCATCTGAGCCACCATAAGTTGAATTTTTCCAAGCTGTGATCGAACCATCGGACTTAAGGGCGGCAAAAGCACGAAGCGTTGAATAAATCTTAATATAACCACCGTCAACAGGTGCATCTGAGCCTCCATAAGTTGAGTCACCCCAAGCTGTAATTGAACCATCGGCCTTAAGGGCAGCAAAAGCACGATCAGTTGAATAAATCTTGATATAGCCATTATCAACAGGTGCCCCTGAACCTCCAGAACCTGAGCCACCCCAAACTGTAATTGAGCCATTAGCCTTCAGAGCGGCAAAAGCAAAACCAGTTGAATAAATCCTGATATAGCCACTGTCAATAGGCGCACCAGAGCCTCCAGAATCTGAACTACCCCAAGCTGTAATTGAGCCATTAGCCTTAAGGGCGGCAAAAGCACGATCAGTTGAATAAATCTTAGTATAACCATTGTCAAGGGGTGCACTTGAGTCTCCAGAACTTGAGTAACCCCAAGTTGTGATTGAGCCATCGGATTTAAGAGCGGCAAAGGTATGAATCGTTGAATAAATCTTAGTATAGCCGTTGCCAATAGGCGCACTTGAACCTCCATAAGCTGAACTACCCCAAGCTGCGATTGAACCATTGGCCTTAAGAGCGGCAAAAGCACGCTCAGTTGAATAAATTTTAATATAACCATTGTCAACGGGTGCGCCCGACCCCCCATAACTTGATTCCCCCCAAACGGTAATTGAACCATCAGCCTTCAGAGCAGCAAAAGCACGCTCAGTTGAATAAATCTTGACATAACCACTGCCAGTAGGGGCATCTGAGCCCCCAAAATCTGAATGACCCCAAGCCTTGATTGAGCCATCAGCTTTAAGAGCGGCAAAAGCATAAGTGGTTGAATAAATCTTGGTATAACCACTGCCGGTAGGTGGGTTTGCACCTCCATAAGTTGAATCACCCCAAACTGCAATTGAACCATCAGCTTTAAGAGTGGCAAAGGCCTTACCATTAGAAAAATTTGGCGCATTATAAAATCCACCGAAATTATTATGAACACTAGAAACATCTATTTCAGAAAAACGCCAACGCCCTACTGGCACACTGCCAATATTCTGCCAAATATGTGCATTACAAAACTCAAGTAAATTGCTAATGGTGTTATAACGAATTGCACCTATATTGTTGACATCACACTGGCTGTTACTATTACCAACTTTAATATTTCCAGTTACCGCTAAGTCACTTGCCCCTTGAAGGCTAACTTCATCACCTATTTGAGCAAAGAACGAATCGCCATCTGCTCCATCTGCTCCATTTTCACCCTTATCTCCTTTAGGGCCAACACTGCCTGTTAATCCTCGAGGGCCATCCATACCTTGATGCCCTCTAGGGCCTTCAAACCCTCTACGGCCTTGTTCGCCTTGCTCTCCTTGTTCGCCTTGTTCGCCTTGCTCTCCCTCGGTAAGCGGACCCATAACCTCTACTTCCGCTAGAGATAAGTAGTTATTACCCAATAGGTAAATTGAAACATATTGACCTCGTATACCTTCGCCTAGATCAATAACATTTACAGGATTAGGGGCAGAAGCAAAGTTTTTGGCATAAGTGGTATACACAGCTCTGGGGGGTACTGTTCTAGGAAATGTTCGTGCAGAAATAACAACTCGATAGTTACTCAGTCTCTCTTT
>Ga0256844_10000185_pt1 | contig 24839 bp, 24 predicted proteins | sample MusselsmetaG_FD_189100 | JGI IMG/M metagenome (GOLD analysis project Ga0256844, IMG submission 189100) | Mussel associated microbial communities from hydrothermal vent at the East Pacific Rise, Pacific Ocean - Mussels | ecosystem: Host-associated > Mollusca > Shell > Unclassified ... | reverse complement strand
GCTCTGCTAAGGGATCTGGGGCAAAACTTGTGTTGCTTTCATCGGTGTGTGCCGCCAGCATAAGAGGCATTAGTTCTTCTTGTATATCCTCTGCCGTTTCAACCAGTTTAGCGCCAGCTCTGATCAGTTGGTGGCAGCCACGAGCCAGAGGGTTATGAATAGAACCGGGAATGGCAAAAACTTCTCGTGCTTGTTCCAATGCGGTTTGTGCGGTAATTAAAGAACCGCTTTTTAATGCGGCTTCAACGACCAGAGTGCCGACACTGAGACCACTGATAAGACGATTGCGTTGGGGAAAATTTTGCTTCATTGGCCCGGTGCCCAATGGGTATTCAGAAATGATTGCTCCCTGTTCAACTAATTGCCAGGCTAGTTCTTTATGGGCTGCAGGGTAAATACGATCCAGGCCGGTACCGGCTACGGCAATACTCTTTGCCTTACCTTGCAGGGCGCCATAATGACTTTGAGCATCAATACCCAATGCCATACCACTGGTGATCACCATACCCTGGTCACTGAGAAAGTGAGCAAAACGATAGGCAATTTCAGCGCCGTCAGCACTGGGGTTACGACTGCCTACCATGGCTAGTTGAATGCAATTGAGTATCTCTACACGGCCTTTAACAAATAAGATTAATGGTGCTGCATGAATTTGCCTGAGCAATCGTGGATACTGTTCCTGCTTTAATTGGATAATATGATTTTCATCCGTTTCAGCCCATCGTAGAGTTTGTTCCACCGCCTGCCAGTGGGGATTCTTGAGGGCCTGTAGTAATGATTTTCTCTGTATTGGGGATAGTTCCAGCGGGGTTAATAATGAGTGATCGTGGAAAAAATGCTCAGCCTGTGAGCAATGAGAGAATAATTGATGAAGGGTTGCCGGGCCGATGCCGGGGGCTAAATGTAAGGCCAGCCAATAAGATAAATCATCCATGATTAACCCATGCTGAGCAGATGCCCTGAATTATTGCAGGGCAGATGAGCAAAAGAACGATTATTCGCCGTTAAAGGGCGATTTGATGATATCACCGACACGTAAGGATGCCTGTGTATCCATTATGAGCGCATAGCTTACCCGATTAAAGGGGCGAAAAATCATTAAGTTACCATTGAGTTCATCAGGCAGCTTAACGTGCTGACTGGCATATAAGGGATCTTTTTCAATAATTCCTTTTTTATAAATATTAAATACATCACCTACTTCAACACCATCTTTAAGACCAATACTGACCACTACAACATCCATCGCTCCGACCATACTCACACCCGGCTGTATGCCGCTGGTTAAGACGCCAATAATATTACCTGAACGCTGAACGAGTGAGGCTTTAGGGATAAAATTAGCATCAATAACGCGATCATGCTTAATGGGGATCACCCGGTGCTTTTTCAGGATTTCTGCTTTGGATTTATTAATAATAATGGTGGCTGGATTACCTTTGCGGGTTAACTGACCTTCGCCCAGATAAATGGCTTCATAGCCGAGAATTTCATTGTTATTATCCGGGTTTCTATAGGCATTGCCGCGGCCATAGACGCCATAGGTGGTACCGTGTTCATCTTCAGGCATGTTCATTACATAAATTGAATTATTGGTACCTGCTGACATGTGACCATCATTCATACCGATAATATAAGGAAGTTTGCCATATTCTCCGGCGTTGAGGATGCGGTTTTTGGTGAGGTAAGGTGCAATAACATCAAGTGGAATAGTGGGTATTGCCTGTTCCAGGACTTCTATGCGTGTTTCTGGACTGAGTTTGACCGTACGTTTACCGTATCGATCCCGGGTGATGTAGGGTCTGCCATTGACATAAACTAATTTGAGTACATCTCCAGGATAAATTAGATTAGGGTTTTCAATCTGTTTATTAATCTGCCAGATTTCCGGCCAGAACCAGGGCTTAGACAAAAATGTGGCGGATATATCCCATAAAGTATCACCTTTTTGAACAGTATATTCTTGTGGATGCCCAGGCTTGAGCTTTAAGGTGTCTGCTAAGCTAGCGGTTGCTATTGAAGTCAATAGCAACAACACGGCTAAAGAAAGAAATTTATTATTGTTTTTCATATGAATCCCTAAATTCATTGGAGAGTGTCATCAATGCAGTTGAGTCAAATTTATTATTGCCGGCATGTTTTAGCAATACAAACTGATAATAAATGCGCATAACGTGTTGATGATTTTAGTAAAGAGTCTAAGATTAAGCCATAAAATTATCAAAAATTTATAATAAAATCCAAAGATTAGCTTAAATTTATAATGTTTATTGTTAAATATAAAGTGTTTTGTTAAAAATTACCAACCTAGTTAACACTTTTTCTATCAATCAGCGACTGATTTTTGATAAAATCACACTTCCGCTTACATTTTTTGTAATGAATGAGCCCGGTGTAGAATAAGTTTTACAGCGATAAATGTGATATCAGATAATATGAGTTAGTAACGATGGCTTTATTAAATATTCTTTGTTTTCCAGATGAGCGTCTGCGCACCCGGGCCAAACCGGTAAAAAAAATTACTGCCGGCCATCAGAACTTAGTCGATGATATGCTGGAAACTATGTATGCTGCACCGGGAATTGGTCTGGCTGCTTCCCAGGTGGATGTTCATGAGCAAATTATTGTGATTGATGTATCCGAAGATAAAAAACAACCATTGTGTTTGATTAACCCGAAAATTATCTCTGATTCGGGTACTGAAACCATGGAAGAAGGCTGTTTGTCCGTGCCAGAAACTTATGCGGATGTAGAACGGGCTGAGACTGTTGTAGTCCAGTATCTTGATCGTGAGTCCAAGCCACAGACAATTACAGCTGAAGGGCTGCTGGCAGTATGCATACAACATGAAATTGATCATTTGCAGGGTAAATTATTTGTCGATTACCTGTCTAAATTAAAACGTGAGCGTATTCGTAAAAAACTGCAAAAACAACAACGTCAGAGAATGTAGAACTTTACTATTATCCAGACATTAAGGATTACACTTGAAAATAATATTTGCCGGTACGCCTGATTTTGCCGCCACTGCTTTACAGGCACTACTGAATGCAGAACATGAAATAATTGCCGTTTATACTCAGCCGGACCGCCCGGCAGGTCGAGGACGAAAACTCACTGCCAGTCCGGTAAAAGCTCTGGCTATGGCTCATAATATTCGTGTTTATCAACCGTTAAGCCTCAAAGACACGCAAGCGCAGCAAGAACTTGCTGCTTTAAATGCGGATCTTATGATTGTCGTTGCCTATGGACTGATTTTACCGCAATCAATATTACAGGCCCCGGTGCATGGCTGTTTGAATATTCATGCTTCTATTTTACCTCGATGGCGTGGTGCTGCTCCCATCCAGCGAGCGATACTGGCTGGCGATGCGCAAACAGGGGTCACTATTATGCAAATGGATGAAGGTCTGGATACCGGGGCTATGCTGCGTATTGATTCCTGTGTGATTAGTACCCGGGATACTGGCAGTAGTTTACATGATAAATTAGCGGTTATTGGGGCACAGGCGATATTAAAAACATTAACGGATATCGACAACAATTGTTTAGATGCACAACCGCAGGATGATACGCAGGCATGCTATGCACACAAGCTGGAAAAACTGGAAGCACAGCTTGACTGGCAACAGGAGGCACAGGAAATTGTCAGAAAAATTCAGGCCTTTAATAGCTGGCCGGTGGCTTATACTTATTATAAGGCTAAGACCTTGCGTTTATGGCAGGCTTGTCTGCAACCGCTGGATGAGCAGGCAAATAATGAGCAACTGCACTATGGCCAGGTGCTATCAGAATCAGCAGCGGGTATTGATATCAGGGCAAAAAATGGCATCGTGCGCATCCTGGAATTGCAGATGCCGGGTAAGAAGCGAATTTTAGTCAAGGATTTTATTAATGGACAAAGCTTAATCGGGGCGCAGTTTGGTGAGCAATAACAAGGCTCAAAAGCAAATGCACCGGGATGAAGGGCTCTTTTCTGCACGGAGTTCAGCCACTCATATTGTTCAGCAATGTGTACAATCAGGCTTATCATTAGGTCAGCTTTTACCGCTTTATCTGGAACAGACAAAAGTGGAACATAGAGCATTAGCACAGGAAATAAGCTTTGGTGTGTTACGTTGGTTTTACCGTTTACAGACACTACTGGATAATATGCTGAGCAAGCCTCTACGGGGCAAAAAGCAACTGATCAATCACCTCTTACTGGTGGGCCTGTATCAGTTGATTTATCTGGATAAGGTTAATTATGCGGTTGTTAAAGAGACCGTTAACGCATGTGATGAGTTGCAGCAGTCCTGGGCAAAAGGTCTGGTTAATGCGATTTTAAGACGCTTTTTGCGTGAGCAAGAATCTTTATTGAAACCGCTGGATGCTTCCTATAGCAGCCGTTTTGCCTATCCTGAATGGATGATAAAGGCATTGAAAACATCCTGGCAAGGCCTCTGTCCTATTGAGCCGATATTGGCAGCGGGTAATCAACGCCCACCGATGACCCTGAGAATTAACCAAACAAAATCCCTGAGTGATTATCAGCAGCGGCTCAAAGAAAATGATATTGCTTTTTCAGTCGCAGCCTGCGGTGCTTTTAATCAACATGCATTGATTTTAAATAAGCCTTTAGCAGTAGAAAAATTGCCACTTTTTAATCAGGGTGCGCTCAGTGTGCAGGATGCCGCAGCACAATTAGCTGCTCAGCTATTAGCACCTGCAGCGGGTGATTACATTCTTGATGCCTGTGCGGCACCGGGCGGTAAGACGATGCATTTGTTTGAGCAACAGCCACAGCTTAAACAGATTATTGCCCTGGATATTAGTGAACAACGATTGCAGCGTATTGAGGAAAATCGTCAACGTTTGCAAGTACCGGCAGAAAAAATAACATTGATGGCTGCAGATGCAAGTAAGCAGGACTGGTGGAGTGGTGAATTATTTGATTGTATCTTGCTGGATGCCCCCTGTTCGGCAACTGGAGTGATTCGACGACACCCGGATATAAAAGTATTGCGTAGAGAAGATGACATTCAGCAGCTGGTAAAGTTACAAGCACAAATTTTAAATAATTTATGGCCTCTGTTAAAACCGGGAGGGCTGCTTTTATATGCCACATGTTCCATTTTAAGAGTGGAAAATGACTTGCAGATAAGTGCTTTTTTGCAAGCTGACAAACAGGCAGAAGAAGTTATTATTAATGCTGAATGGGGGCAATCGATGCCGGTGGGTCGGCAAATTTTCCCTGGTGAGCAGAATATGGATGGTTTTTTCTATGCTTTATTGCGTAAAAACAGTTCTTTATGAAGCAGAATCTAATTAATATTGAGCGGTATACAGGGCTTGAGCGCAGAAAAAAGAAACGCTGTCCTGAATGCCAGTTCATTATCATCAGCACGGTCATACTACTGAGTTCTATTGCTGTTTTTCTCTTGCTTAATGCCTTGCCACATATTGCCAGTAAGGGTGATTTTCAAATAATTTCAGCCAGTTCTTACCAAAACCGAGATGGCATTGCCGTTAATGCTGACTTGAAAATGGATTTTCCTGATGAGGTGGTTGATGCCCTGGAAAATGGCATCCCCTTGACTATAGCCGTTGAAGTTCAGGTTTTGCGTGAGCGTCAATGGTGGCGAAATGTGATGATTAAAGATTCTATTAAATTATTTGAATTGCGTTACCATCCACTGACCAATGTTCATGAGGTTAAAAATATTGCCACCGATGAACGTTATTCGTTTAATAGCCGACAAGATGCCATGGCGGTGCTGGGCACTGTCAGGGGCGCTTATCTGATAGCGAATAGAGAACTAAGTAAAATGAATGATTATCTGATACAAATGCGCATTCGCCTGGATATTAGTCATTTACCCGCTGCCCTGAGACAAGTTGCCTCATTATCATCATCATGGCGGCTGGAAAGTGCCTGGTATCAATGGAAAATTAATAATCAGCCTGTGCATACACAAGTTCAGCAGCCGTCTGTCGGGGAAACAAGCAGAGAAAAGAATGACCCCGAGAATGACTTTGAAGGCAAAGAGAATAAACCATGATAAAGAAAATATTTAGTGGTCCGGTTATTATTTTTATCATGCTCTTGTTATTGTTTTTTTCATTGCGCATGATCAGCAGTTCATCAATGGACTCAGAGCAATTTCAAAAACTGTATTATTTTTTGCTGGCAGTAAACCTGGTTATTCTGGCCATGTTGATGTTTCTTATTGCCCGTCAGGGCTGGCGCTTGCAACGGCAATTGCGCATGCATGTGGCCGGTTCAAAACTCACCTTGAGAATGGTTATTATTTTTGTCAGCCTGGCTATTTTGCCTGCTTTGGTGGTCTATAGTTTTTCGATTCAGTTTATTCATCGTAGTATTGATAGCTGGTTTGACGTGACGGTTGAGCAGGCACTGGAAGACGCTATGGATCTCAGTCGCTCAGCAGTGGATGAGAAAAAGAAAACGATGTTACGTCAGATCCGTCGACTGAGTGATGAAATATTAGTTGATCTGGACAAACTGTCGGTGGTTTCTTTAAGTGAAATTCGCGAGAAGAGTGGTGTTGATGAAGTCACGCTAATGACCTCAAAAGGTCGGGTTCTGGGTTCTAGTTCAGCAGAAAAGGGTGATTTTTTGCCTGATTTGCCCAGTCCTGAGTTGCTTTTACCCTTACAGCAGGGCAGAGATCATGTCGTACTGGATTTAAATGAAGAATCTAATCGAATGATCCGTGTTCTGGTGCGTATTCAGTTTAAAAATGAGAAAGGTTTTCTTATTTTGCAGGCTATGGCGCCCTTAAGTGTACGCCAGCATCGCCTGGCTGCCAGTGTGCAACAGGCGTATTCAGAATATAAGGGGCTGGTCTATCTGCGTAAACCGCTTAAACTCAGTTTTACACTGACTTTATCACTGGTCTTATTATTGGGTATATTAAGCGCTGTATGGGCAGCATTTTATTCGGCCAAACGTATTGCCGCACCCATTCGTGATTTGGCGGAAGGTACAAAAACAGTGGCTGAAGGGGAATATCACAAACCGATTCCATTGCTTAATGATGATGACTTTGGCCTGCTGATACAATCGTTTAACAAAATGGTAAGGCGTTTATCACATACTCATAACGCTTTGGAAGAAAGCCATCAGCAGGCCAAACAGCAAAGAGATTATCTGGAAGTTGTGTTGAGTAACCTGTCATCAGGTATTATCAGTGTTTCACAAAATAAGGAAATTCGAACCAGTAACCCTGAGGCGAGTTTGATTTTAGGAGTGAATGTTAATGCTTATCTGGGCTTGTCTTTATTTCAACTGACGAAGGAAAAGCCGGAGTTAGAAGCCCTTATCCGCTGGATTATGAGTTCCATCCAGAATCGAGTAAAACACTGGAGTGAAGAAGTGACTCTGAGTGAGGCCGATGGCCGTAAAAACCTGCTTTGTCGTGGCAACTCTTTGGCTGATGGCGGCTATGTTATCGTGATTGAAAATGTGACTTCACTGGTTCAGGCACAGCGTGATGCCGCCTGGGGTGAGGTTGCCAGGCGTCTGGCGCATGAAATTAAAAATCCGTTAACCCCGATTCAGCTATCGGCGGAGCGCTTACGCCATAAATACTTAAAAACAATGAATGCTAAAGATGCAGAAATGATGGACCGTCTAACATCTACTATTATTAATCAGGTTGATAGTATGAAAGAAATGGTCAAAGCATTTTCAGAATATGCAAAAATGCCTGAATTGAAAATGCAGCCACTGGAAATAGAAAGTCTATTAATTGAAGTTGTTGATCTGTATCGTAGTAATAAAAAATTACAGGTGACGCAGGACCTTCATATCAGCGGTACTCTGGTAGAAGCTGATCAGGGGCGTATTCGACAGGTTTTTCATAATATAATAAAAAATGCTATAGAAGCTGCTGTAGAACAGGATACAATTAATCTGCAGGTAAAAAGCAGTTTACTGGAAACCAATAAACAATATTGGAGTGTGCTGGAAATAACGGATAATGGTCCCGGGTTTTCTGATGATATGCTGGTAAACATATTTGATCCCTATGTAACCAACAAACCTAAGGGAACAGGCTTAGGGCTGGCTATCGTCAAAAAAATTATTGAAGAGCATGGTGGTGCTATTCAGGCTGAAAATGCAGCTGAAGGCGGTGCTAAAATTACCATACGTTTGCCTGTGGCATAATCTATTTATTAAAGCTTGAGGAAAAAAAATGGCATCAGCCTATATACTTGTTGTTGATGATGAGCCGGATATTCGGGAATTAGTGCAGGAAATACTGCAGGATGAAGGCTATGAGGTAGATATTGCAGAAAATGGCCAGACAGCACGCGAGCGTTGTCAGATGCGGCGTCCGGAACTGGTATTGCTGGATATCTGGATGCCGGATATTGATGGTATCAGTCTGCTCAAAGAGTGGAAGGAAAGCAATGATGATAATGGTAAATTCCCAGTCATTATGATGTCAGGTCATGGCAGCGTTGAAACGGCAGTTGAAGCAACCCGTCTGGGTGCTTATGATTTTCTGGAAAAACCGCTATCACTGGCAAAACTGCTATTGACTGTGGAGCATGCTCTGCAGGCACATAAGCTGGATAAAGAAAATCAGGGTATGCGGCAGCAATTATTTGCTGCCGATGAACCGGTCGGTAAAAGTAAGGTCAATCAAACTCTATACCATGAAGTTGAACAGATAGCACAGCATGATTCACGGGTGTTATTTACCGGTGAACCGGGTAGTGGTAAGAGTAAGTACTCACGCCTGTTGCATAGACTGAGTGATCGCTCGGAACAGGCTTACATTGAACTGGGTGTGGCAACTCTGGACATTGATAATTCGGCACGAGAGTTATTTGGCTCAGAAACAGAAGGAAAAATTTATCAGGGTTTGTTGGAACAGGCTGCTAAGGGAACCCTCTATATTGATGATATTGGTGATATGGATCTGGCCACTCAGGGACGCTTATTGAGTACCCTGGAAACCGGAAAATTTCATCGTATTGGTGGCAGTGAGGCACTCAGCCTTAATTGCCGGATTATTGCAGCATCACAATACCAACTGGAACAACTGGTGAGTCAGGCTAAGTTTAAATCGGAGCTTTATTTTCAGTTGAATGTGCTGCAGGTTAAAATTCCACCACTACGAGAACATTGTGAAGATGTGCCCGACTTACTGAACTATTACCGTGATCGCTTTGTTCAGCAGGAACAGTTTAATTACCGAAATTTTTCTATTGCAGCGCTGAATAAACTCAGAAATTATAGCTGGCCGGGTAATTTAATCGAATTAAAGAACCTGGTTCAGCGCTTATTAATTGTCTCTGATCTGGAAAGTATTACTCTGGAAGAAGTTGAGAGTAGTATCGAATATCAGACACAAAAACAGGATAATATTGATTCTGGCACAGATGATATTCAGGACAATGCTTTACAGTCTCTATTTGCCTTTCCTCTTAAAGAGGCCAGAGAGCTCTTTGAAAAAGCCTATCTGGAAGAAAAGCTAATAACGGTGGGTGGTAGTGTTGGTAAGGTTGCGCAATTAGCCGGTGTGGAGCGAACCCATTTGTATCGAAAAATGAAAACACTGGGTATTGATGCTAAAAAAATTGCAAAAAAAAATAAATAGAGCTTATATGTTATGAAAATTTTAATATTAGGCGCGGGCCAGGTAGGTTCATCATTAGCAGAAAATCTGGCTAATGAAGATAATGATATTACCGTTGTTGATTTAGATGGTCGTAAGCTGGCCGTACTGCAGGAAAGACTGGATATTCGTACCGTCAGGGGGCGAGGTTCACATCCCGATATTCTTAATCAGGCAGGCTGTGATGATGCTGATATGGTGATTGCAGTAACCAATAGTGATGAGACCAATATGATTGCCTGTCAGGTGGCTTATACTATTTTTCATACGCCGGTTAAAATTGCCCGGGTGAGAGCAAATCAGTACTTAAAAAATGAACAACTATTTTCTAATGAGGCACTACCGGTTGATGTGCTAATCAGCCCAGAACAATTAGTGACCGATTATATCAAACGTCTGATTGCCTATCCTGGTGCTTTACAGGTACTTGACTTTGCCGGTGGTCTGGTGCAACTGGTTGCTGTACGAGCATTTCGTGGTGGACCTCTGCTCGGTCATGAACTGCAGGAAATTCGTGAACATATGCCCAGTGTGGACACACGTGTGGCAGCAATTTACCGTAAGGGACATCCGATTATTCCGACTGCGGACACCATTATTGAAGAGCATGATGAAGTATTTTTCATTGTCGATCGGCGTCATACCAAAAAGGTGATGTCTGAACTCAGACGTGTTGATAAACCTTATAAACGTATTATTATTGCTGGTGGAGGCAATATTGGCCAACGTCTGGCACGTGCTTTGGAAGGCAGTCTGCATGTTAAAATAATTGAGCGTAATCAGGTGAATGCGCGCATATTATCGGAAGAATTAGAAAAAACCATTGTTTTATTAGGCGATGCTTCAGATGAAGAATTATTGATAGAAGAAGATATTGAAGGTACGGATGTGTTTTGTGCTTTGACCAATGACGATGAAGCGAATATTATGTCTGCTTTGCTGGCCAAACGATTGGGTGCCAGAAAGGTAATGGCACTGATTAACCGTGCTGCTTATGTCGATCTGGTGGAAAGTGGTGACATTGATATCGCCATTTCACCACAGGAAGCGACTATCGGTAGTCTGCTGGCACATGTGCGCCGTGGTGATGTGGAAATGGTGCATTCTTTACGCAAGGGTGCAGCAGAGGCAATTGAGGCAATTGCTCATGGAGATAAGAAAACTTCAAAAGTGGTTGGCCGGGCGATTGAAGAAATTCCATTGCCTCCAGGCACCAATATTGGTGCCATTGTGCGCTCAGGTGAAGTTTTGATTGTGCATCATGATACGGTCATAGAATCAGAGGATCATGTGATCTTATTTTTAATTAATAAACGTCATATTACCGATGTTGAGCGCCTTTTCCAGGTGGGTATCACCTTTATTTAATCGTTTACAGAAGTTATATAGACTTATGCAGCCACTTGTTGTTTTACGAATTGTCGGTTTGTTATTGATGCTCTTCAGTACGACGGTAATACCATCGATTGGCGTCTCATGGTGGTATCACGATGCTGAAACCAGTACCTTTATCGATGCTTTTGTTATTATTTTATTGACTGGTTTTCTACTTTGGGTTCCGGTAAGAAATCGTCGACGAGAATTACGTATTCGTGATGGTTTTGTTGTGGTGGTGCTATTCTGGTTTGTTTTTGGGCTGGTGGGTTCATTACCACTGTATATGTCAAATAGCCTTCATGCCAGTTTTACCGATGCTTTATTTGAATCGATTTCTGCTTTAACCACCACCGGGGCTACAGTCTTTATCGGTCTGGATGATTTGCCTCGCTCCATTCTCTATTATCGTCAGCAATTACAATGGTTGGGTGGTATGGGGATTGTTGTCTTAGCAGTTGCGGTACTGCCTATGTTAGGGGTCGGGGGGATGCAATTATACCGAGCTGAAACTCCAGGGCCAATTAAAGATAACAAGTTAACGCCGAGAATTACCGAAACAGCTAAAGCGCTCTGGTATATTTACCTGAGTTTAACCATTGTCTGTGCTTTGGCATACTGGCTCGTCGGCATGACCGTCTTTGATGCTATCGGTCATAGTTTTTCCACGGTGGCTATTGGTGGTTTTTCAACCCATGATGCTTCCATTGGTTATTTTAATAGTCGTCTTGTTGAAGTGATTGCCGGTGTTTTTATGCTGCTGGCCGGTATTAACTTTGCACTGCACTTTAGTGCCTTGCGTTTGCAAAGCCTTAAGCCTTATTTCTTCGATATTGAATTTCGGGTTTATTTGAGTTTATTATTGGTTGCATCCACCATTTCGGTACTTTATCTGCATTTTACCAGCACGTTTGAATCCTGGACACATGCCCTGCATCATGGTATTTTTCAAACTATATCCATTGGTACTACGGCAGGCTTTACCACCGCTGACTATTATAACTGGCCGGGTTTTTTACCGGTGATGTTGTTGTTTTTAAGTTTTGTTGGTGGCTGTGCCGGTTCAACCGGCGGTGGTATGAAAGTAATACGTTTTATCCTATTATTTAAGCAGGGTTTAAGAGAAATTTTTCGCCTGATTCATCCCAGTGCTCAAATACCGGTAAAAATTGGTGGCAAGGTGATGCCGGAGAATGTGAGTAATGCCATTTGGGGCTTTTTTGCCTTATATGTCGCCAGTTTTAGTATTATGATGTTGTTATTAATGGCTTCAGGGCTGGATCAGGTGACTGCATTCTCAGCTCTGGCGGCCTGTTTGAATAATTTGGGTCCGGGTCTGGGGGATGTGGGTGCAAATTATAAGGATATTAATGACTTTTCCAAATGGGTGTTATGCTTTGCCATGTTGCTGGGACGACTGGAAATATACACTCTACTGGTTATATTAACACCCTCTTTCTGGCGTCGTTAAGTGCGCAAAAGTCCTGTTTATAGATACTGAGCAATAAAAATAATAAATAATACAAGATAGTTTATGAAACACATACGAGATAAATGGAACCTCCGCTATGCAGCGGTACATGTACCTAATAAAGTCATTGATGTTCTTGAACTCAATCAACATCTGCTCCCCGAGGGGGGGAAGTCACTGGATTTGGCCTGTGGTCTGGGTGGCAATGCGCTGCGCATGGCGGAACTGGGTTTTACCAGCTATGCCTGGGATATATCGGATTCGGCGATTAATAAAGTCAGGGAATTTGCTCAGGAGCGGCAACTGGAGTTGCTTGCACAACAAGTGGATATCAGTCAGCTGCAGCAACAGCAGGAAATGATTAGGCACGGCTTTGATGTGGTTATTATCAGTCGTTTCTTATTGCGGGATATCGTCGCGCAATTAATTACAGCCCTAAACCCGGGAGGTTTGATCTTTTATCAGACCTTTGTTAATACACAGAATGATGGCCCTAAAAATCCGGACTTTCGTCTGGCAAGCAATGAATTGCTGCAGTTGTTTTCTGCTTTGACTATACGCTTTTATCGAGAAGATGGTGTACTTGGGGATATGACCCGGGGCATACGCAATGAAGCTATGCTGGTGGCGCAAAAAATTTAGACCTTGATGGAAAAAGTCACTGGGCCATTATTGAGTAATGATACCTGCATGTCTGCAGAAAATTGTCCGCAGGCGACTTTATCATAATGCTGCAGTGCCTGTGTATGCAGATAGTTAAACAGAATTTCAGCCTCAGCGGGTGCTTTGGCAGAGCTAAAGCTCGGGCGCAGCCCTTTTTTAGTATTTGCTGCCAGGGTAAACTGCGGTACTAATAGTATCTCACCATGAATATTTTTAACACTTAAATTCATTTTGCCATCATGATCAGCAAATAGACGGTAGTTTATCAGCCGTTGTAAGAGTTTATCAGCCTGTTCAGACAGATCATTTTTTTCGATACCAACCAATACCATGATGCCCTGATCAATGCGCGCAATGACTCGTCCTGCGACTTCTACTTTTGCCCAGCTCACTCGCTGTATAAGGCCAATCATAAAAGCTCTTGAGTTTTTTCAGGCACGTATAGCGGTCACATTATCGGGCATTTTTTCCTCATGCACCACAGTTGGCATTGGGGTATTAATAATTGATAGCATTTTATTGACATCAAAGACCTGTTTTTGTAAACCCTTGGCTTCGATTTTCATGCTAGTGACACGTTCAGCAATCGAGTCTCTGGAATGACCTGCTTTTTTCAGTTGTCCCAAACGAAGCTGCAACTCTTTTTTATGGGCCTTGACCTGGCGAATAAGCGGTGTTAAAGCCCGCCTGCCCCAGTCGTCAGAGTCTTTATTTAATTGGTAGTAGATATTACGGGCACGGCTGACCAGAGAAATAAAGAATTTTTTTATGACAAAACTTTGTTCGGTCATAGTGGAATAAACACTGGTACGGTATTCCTCAGCATCCTGATATAAAGTATCTATTTCCTGTTGATAGGCAACGATGGAAAAAAGTTTCGGGTTGATATCTGTATCAGCATTTTCATTTTGAAAGCGATTATAAATGGATTTAACCAGACGATTGGTTAACTCTGTTTGTTTTGCTGCTTCGTCCATGGTTTTACTAATGTCATCAAATAAAGACTTCATGCTTTTTTTCATGCCATTAGTGGTCCAACTGCCGCGCATCATGGTTCGCGCTTCATTGACCTGTTTATCAAGCCTGTCTAGGTTAATAATTGTTTTTAAACGTTTATTCTGACCCAATAAAATTTGTCTGCTGGACTGTAAATTTTCAGCGTTTCGGTGGTAAATTCCTTGCTCATCACGTGTTTTTTCTAATAGCTTCTGAATAATATTTTCATTTTTACCGCTCAAGCCACTAAAGTCGACAATGGACTTCTTTTTGTTATTAAACTGCGCCAGAAGGACATTTTTAGAATCCTGCATCATTTCATTAATATCAGCGATCAGAGTATTGCGTACCAGCTGTTCTTTTTGTGGCAGTATTTCATTGGATAATACGTTTTCCATTGCCGACAGATTGCTGCTGTCAACCATTTTTTTATCGTTGCGCACCCGACCAATAAGGCCTTTTTGTGCGGAAATTGCAAATACACGTTTGCTATCAATATTGAGGGTTTGGGCGGTTTCGCTACATTGGCGGCTGATGCTGTCCTGAATCTCACTATCGGTTTTCAGATCATCCCAAAGTGTATCAATTTTATTGAGCGCAACGATGAGTCCATTATTGTGGTTGCGTCGAAAACTTTTTAAATGACGTCGCCAGATATCCATGTCCGAACGGGTGACACCAGTATCGGCGGCTAGCACAAAAATAGCAGCCTGGGCATTAGGCAGCATATTAATGGTTAACTCAGGCTCATTACCCAAAGAGTTCAATCCGGGTGTGTCCAGAATGGTTAAACCCTGTTGTAAAAAGGGGTGAGGAAAATTGATTAAAGCATGGCGCCACATAGGTATTTCGACAATTTGATTATTGGCAACTTCAGTGCCATTTATATCCGTAATGGCATCATAAAGGCCCAGACGTTTTGCCTCACTGGCCTTAACTTTTTTAGTGTTGGTTATCTGTGCAAAAGAACGTGCCATATTATCCGGAGAAGAAATATCCAGCTGAATATGAGTCCAGTTAATACTATTTTCTTTTTGTTCGCTGATGCTGGTGTCTTCAGTGCGTGTTTCAATGGGTAATAGGCGCATGTAGGGCTTAGGTTCATCAACATCATAAAATAACTCTGTAGGACACATGGTGGTACGACCTGCCTCACTGGGGAGCAGGCGACGTTTGAACTGAGAGAAAAAAATAGCATTGATAAGCTCGGTTTTACCCCGGGAAAATTCACCGACAAAAGCTAAGGTAATCCGATCGTGTTTGAGAGTCTGTAGCGTTTCATAAATTTTTAGACTCTGTTCACTTTCTTCAAGTCCGGTATTGTCCAACCAGCTTTGAAAATTTTCAATCGCCTTAACGAGCTCCTTTTTCCATTTCCCATAGGCGTGAATATTGTCGAAAAAGTTATCATTTGTCATTGTTAGTCTTCTTCTGTATCGTCTGTCTATATGAGTATGCAAGTTTATCAAGCATAGCAGAAAAAAAATTAATGGCTAAATTTTATACTGCTACGTTATTTGAAATTGTGATTGGTTTCAAATTGTTAACCAAAAAGTACGGGAACAAACATCATTAAAATGTTCAGCACGACAAAAACCAGAATAGGAGAAAGGTCCAGTCCGGAAAAAGGTGGTAGCAGCTTACGTGCCGGGCGCATCAATGGCTCACTGATATGGTGAATCAGGGCAATTGCCGGGTTATAGGTATTGGGGCTTACCCAGCTAATAATGACTTGCACCAGAATAGCGAAAAAATAGATATAGAGAAATAGAGTTAAGATTGAACCAATGCTATGCCAGAGTAGAAATATCGGCTCAACAGGGATACCTCGTAAGGCAAATAAAAGTAAATTTTCTACATATTGCAGGCCATAGGCCAGTAGCAGAGAAGCAATATCAATACCAAATAAGCCAGGAATCACTTTGCGGATAGGCTTCAACACGGGTGTGGTTGCCTTGACTATAAATTGCGATAAAGGATTATAAAAATCGGCACGTACTATTTGCAATATAAAACGCAGCAATACGATAATAATATACAGGCCGATAAAAGTGCTGATTAAATAAGAACCGGCATTAACTAAAAAATTATCCATTAATTATTGTTCCTGATGTGTCTGTTAATAATTGTTTAATAAGGGCTAAATTTTTAATATCAATTCTTATCGGTATGTTGCCCTAGGATTGTTGCCAGTTCAACTGAGCGGTCATGGGCAGCTTGTACGGCCTGGTCAAATAAATCTTCTAAGTGACCCTGTTGCAGTATGCTGATTGCTGCTTCGGTTGTGCCACCTGGCGAGGTTACTTTGTTGCGTAATGTTGCTGCAGAATCATCACTTTCCAGAGCCATTTTAGCGGCTCCAAAGGCTGTCTGAACAGCCAGCAACTGAGCAGTTTGCTCATCCAGACCCAGCTTAATACCGGCTTTTTCCAGTGCCTCTATCACTAAAAAGAAATAGGCGGGGCCACTACCTGATAATGCTGTAACTGCATTCATGGATGCCTCATTGTCTAGCCACAGAGTCAGACCGACAGCGCGTAAAATAGATTCTGCCAGGGTTTTGTCTGCATCGCCGGCCTGGTCATTGGCATAGAGTGCAGTTGCACCACTTTGTACCAGAGCCGGGGTGTTGGGCATACAGCGTACCAGAGCAATCTGATTAGCCTCATTTGCTCCAGCATTTAACCATAGTTCTATATCTTTACTGAGGACACCGGCGGCAATAGAAATTATCAGCGGCTTATGAATCATGACCTGTGTGGTGATTTCACTGCAGAGCTGTGCCAGTTGCTGGGGCTTGACGGCAAGAATAATGGCATCAACGGTTTGTACTAACTGAGTATTGGATTGACTGATATTGACATTAAATTGTTCTGCCAGGGCTGATGTTTTGTGCTCATCAGGGTCACTGACCCAAAGGTTTTGTCCGGCAACACCGGTAGCAGTTAAACCGCCAATAAGACTATAGGCCATATTACCGGCACCAATAAAACCAATTTTTTTGTCAATCATTTATCTGTATCCACTGAAATTATTATATCATTAGCTAAAAGCCCATAATGACTTCACGACGATTATACCATTAGTTTGACCGGCTTAATATTCTCGTGGACCAAAAAGTGCGGTACCAATGCGCACTATCGTTGCACCCTCGATTATTGCTGTTTCAAGATCATTGGACATGCCCATAGACAGGGTATCCATATTCAGTTTGAATTGACTATTAAGATCTTGCATCAGGCTTTTAAGATGGTGGAACGTTTTTTTTTGTTGTTCCAGATTGTCACCGGCTCTGGGTATGGTCATCAGTCCTCGAATATTGAGCCGCGGTAATTGAATGATTTCTTCCATGATTAAAAAAAGTTCAGCCGTAGAAAAACCAGACTTCTGAGCTTCTTCACTGATATTGACCTGCAGACAAATATTTAACGCGGCTTGATGTTCAGGGTGTTGCTGGCTTAAACGGCGGGCAATTTTTATCCGATCAACGGAGTGAACCCAGCGAAAATGTCGGGCTATATCCCTGGTTTTGTTTGCCTGTATAGGGCCGATAAAATGCCAGATAATATCCTGTTCACTGGCCGCAGTAATTTTCTTCAGTGCTTCCTGCACATAACTTTCGCCAAAATCACGTTGTCCAAGCGCATATAGCTGCTTAATTTTATCCAGAGGATGATGCTTGCTGACGGCAAGCAACGTGACTGAATCATCGATGCCACGTCCACTTTGTTTAAAAGCCTGTTCAATACGTTGATTAATGTGAACGAATCGGTTTCTTGTCTGAGTCATTTTGGTCTATACTGGATATTGATTATGGGTTTAACTGGAACTTATAATGGATTCAACGGGTGAATAATTATAACAAGTCTGTCTGTTAAATGCTTTTAACGGATGCACTTAATATTAAATAGTGAAAAAACATGGATATAACAGAACTACTGGCCTTTAGTGCAAAAAACAATGCTTCGGATTTACATTTATCTGCTGGGCTACCCCCTATGATTCGGGTCGATGGTGATATTCGTCGGGTCAATGTGCCGCCATTGGAACACCGTGAAGTACATGACATGGTGTACGATATTATGAATGATAAGCAGCGTAAGGACTATGAAGAATTTCTGGAAACTGACTTTTCATTTGAAGTGCCCGGTCTGGCCCGCTTTCGTGTTAATGCCTTTAATCAGAACCGTGGTGCCGGTGCGGTATTTCGTACTATTCCCTCAAACGTTTTATCACTTGAAGAATTAGGCGCACCGGCCATTTTTAAGGAAATCTGTGAAAATAAGCGTGGTATTGTCCTGGTGACAGGGCCAACAGGTTCAGGTAAGTCGACCACCCTGGCAGCAATGATGGATCATCTCAACGATACTATTTATGAGCATATCCTGACTGTAGAAGATCCGATAGAATTTGTTCATGAGAGTAAAAAATGTCTGGTTAATCAGCGTGAAGTGCACCGTGATACGCTGGGTTTTAATGAAGCACTGCGCTCTGCATTACGTGAAGATCCGGATATTATTCTGGTCGGTGAATTACGTGATCTGGAAACCATTCGTCTGGCCTTAACCGCAGCAGAAACGGGGCATCTGGTGTTTGGTACACTACACACCAGCTCGGCAGCGAAAACGATTGACCGTATTATTGATGTCTTCCCAGCAGCGGAAAAAGACATGGTACGGGCCATGTTATCAGAATCATTGCGTGCGGTTATTTCACAAACACTGATGAAGAAAACCGGTGGCGGGCGTATTGCCGCCCATGAAATTATGATTGGTACACCGGCTATTCGAAACTTAATTCGTGAAGCAAAAATTGCGCAAATGTATTCTGCCATTCAAACCGGTCAGAATATTGGTATGCAAACTCTGGATCAAAATCTTAAGATAATGTTAGCCCAGGGGCTGATATCAAAAGCCGATGCGATGACGTATGCTGCTCATAAAGAAGATTTTTTATAAATTAAATGCTGCTCTGTAGATAACAGAATCAGTGATTACTGGCAAATTTAAAGGTGTGGATAGATGGATTTTGATTCATTATTAAAGTTAATGGTGCATAAGAAAGCATCGGATTTATTTATTACTGTGGGTACACCACCATCGATGAAGGTGAATGGCAAAATATCACCGGTCACTAAAAAATCATTAAATTCAACTCAGGCACATCAAATTGTTACCGGCATCATGAATGATAAATTACGTGCCCAGTTTGAAGAAGACCATGAGTGTAACTTCGCCATCAGCCGCTCAGGTGTGGGGCGTTTTCGTGTCAGTGCCTTTATGCAACGCAGCCAGGTCGGCATGGTGTTACGCCGCATTGAAACCACGATTCCGACCTATAAAGAATTAAAATTACCGGAAGTGATTAAAGATCTGGCCATGACCAAGCGGGGTTTAGTTATCTTCGTCGGCGCAACAGGTTCGGGGAAATCAACTTCATTGGCATCCATGATTGGTTACCGAAATCAAAATGGCAGCGGTCATATTATCACTATTGAAGATCCCATTGAATTTGTCCATAACCATGATGGTTGTATTATCACTCAACGTGAAGTCGGTATTGATACCGATTCATTTGAAGTGGCTTTGAAAAATACTCTGCGTCAGGCACCTGATGTTATTCTGATTGGTGAGATCCGTACCAGAGAAACAATGGATCATGCCATAGCCTTTGCTGAAACCGGTCATTTATGTCTGGCAACATTACATGCAAATAATGCCAACCAGGCGATTGACCGTATAATTAACTTTTTCCCGGAAGAGCGTAAGCCGCAATTGTTAATGGATTTATCCTTGAATATGCGCGCCTTTGTTGCTCAGCAGTTAATACCGACGCCGGATGGTAAAGGACGTCGTGCTGCGGTGGAAATTATGATTAATTCACCCTTGATGTCAGACTATATTCGAGAGGGAGAAGTGCACAAGCTTAAAGAGATCATTAAGAAGTCTCGTGAGGAAGGTATGCAGACCTTTGATCAGGCCTTGTATGATCTTTATCGCGCTGAAGCCATTACTTATGAAGATGCATTGCATCACGCGGATTCCCCTAATGATTTACGTTTAATGATAAAATTAGGTGATGAAGAAGCATCGGAATCTATGGGTTCAACTCTGGATGGTGTCAGTTTTACCGATACCCGTGAAGATAAGGGTAATACCTTTGGCGGTGGTATGGGTATTAGATAATATCCATAGTTTAATAGTTTAATTTATTAGGCAACACCTTGCAGAGATATCACTGCAAGGTGTTCTCTGTTTTAGCACCACGGGGCCTGTTAGTGAACTCGGGGCCGGAGTCAAATTGCTACACAATTCAATAATGACTCTGATTTACAGAAAGAGTATATCCTTTAAAAACAAATTCTTATGATATTTTGACTCCGACCCCTGATATTCAAATATTACTAATCATTTTATCGACACATTATTTTTCTGGGCAAAAATGACCTTAAGCGGACATTTGAGGTCAACGAGATTGGTTCTCAACTTTCTGGATAGCTGCAATTACAAATGATAAAATTTGCGGTGAAATAACATGAAATTAAGCGGCATGTCCGCTGCTACTTCTCACGGTGTATGGATTTGAGATGCCCGTTAATTTAAATGCTTATGCCAGTAGTGAGGACTATATCACTACAAAAATGGATGTGCCTATTACGAAAATGCTTAATATCGAAATTAACTTTAAGTAATTTATTTGAGCTACTATTAATAATTTCCTCATCAGAAAGTGAAGATTTTGCAGTTAATAATTTTATTATTGTTTTAATCTTGTTTGTCCTTGGAAGGGATTTATAAGGAATTTTATATTTAAATAGTGTGTTATTACTATCATATCCTCTAATAAGCCAAAATTTACTCATTGAATAATTTTCCTATGCTTTTACTCAAAATACTTATTAATCACTTGCTCTGCACCAATAAGAGGAATTATCCTTAAAATCACTTCCTCAAAAATGTTTTTTTCTGCCTTTTTTATAAACTTGGCCTTACGCTCCTTCCATGACAAAGTTTGAATTAAATTTGAAGTGACAACAGAAGGTTTTTCCAGGTTTTTAACAGGAACCTCTGTTGGCCGTACCCGGATACTTGTGCTGATAGGACAACAAATTAATAAGCCACTGGCTTGATTATACTCTTTACTGGATAACACTAAAGCAGGTCGGTATTTGCCAATTTCTTTCCCTTTTGTGGGTTCAAAATCAAGCCAGATAATATCATTCTGACATGGAATATATTGTTTAACCGCTTTCATTCACCCATCTCTGTGGCGTTTAGAGTAGCCAATTCATCAGCATGGGCAGAATAGGGTGTCATACCTTCAAGTAACTCTTTTTCAGAGTATGGTAGTTTCAGCTTTCTTTTTTGCTTTGTAGCTCGCTTTATAATCAGGCTATCCTCATTCACTTCAATGATGACTTTGGTGCCGTTACTCAACTGAGGCACATCTGCCATAGCACCTGTTATACGAAGTGCCAGGCTATTGCCCCATTTTTTTATTTCACTATGAACTCTCATCTCAATTACCCATATCTGCTGTGCATCTATAAGAAAGTATACACTTTGTAGATACATGGTCAAGTGCAAATTGAAAAAAGGCAAAGAATTGTGGCTGATATAAATGCCCTCAATCATCCCTTGTCTGCTTTATTAAAAGAATTAGCCGGAACAATATAATAAATAATACAAATGTATTCTGTCAGGCATGGGCTGAGTCAATCAAAATTCAATGTGAACAGTCAGATACTGCATTTTTCTTTAAACAATGGGGGATGTGGGGCGCCGATGGTGTCAGAAGAAATAAAAAAGCTAATGGCAGGCTGCTGCAGGGTAAAGAATGGAGCCAATATCCTGCTTAACTAAATCTATTCTTTGTTATTTTTGTGCCAGGTTACTATTGATCTAAAAAAATAGTTGAGTACAAATATAAGTACAAGTACAATAACAGGCACAGAAAAGAGGCATTAAGAAATGAACACAATAAGCTATTCATCATTTAGAGCACATTTAGCTGATACATTAAAAAAAGTAAATGAAGACCATACTCCTATAATCATCACTCGCCAAAATGGACTGCCAGCAGTTGTTATGAGTCTTGAAGATTATAAATCATATGAGGAAACGGCCTATTTAATGGCAAGTCCAAAAAATGCTGAAAGACTGAATCAATCTATTATTGAAATAGAAGCAAGTCAAACAGTTGAACATGAGTTAATTGAAGAATAATTTTATCATGGTCTGAAAATTCTTGGGATGACTATCTTTATTGGCAACAAACAGACAAAAAAACACTGAAAAGAATCAATTTACTTATCAAAGCAATCAAACGAGAACCATTTAAAGGAATTGGAGAGCCAGAGCCATTAAAATATCATTGGTCTGGTTATTGGTCTCGAAGGATAAGTTTAGAACATCGTTTAGTTTATAAGGTCTCAGATGAAACGCTCTTTATAGCTCAATGTCGTTATCATTATTAATGAATGAAAAACTGGAATAAAGAAAAATACACTTGTTGCCCTTATTGTCATGGCAGTACAGGCTTTGAACTTTTTAATAGTGTCGCATTGTTTTTAGTTTCAGTACTAAATAGCTGATCAAAAAAGGTGTCCAAACTATAACTTCTGTTGTTGTGCTGTTGAACCAGGAAATGGTGATATATTGTTCATGAATTTCCTAACATCTTCCATTAATTTATTCATGGTTGAAAGTCAGATCTTTATAAGAAAAACAGCTTTATCCAGTTTATGGTGTTATAAGATTTTGAATTGTCGCTATCAGGATAATTAAGATTGATTCTCAATTGGCATCAATAACAGCAATAGGTCATCTGCGTTAATTCACAGTTAACTTGATTCTTGAGTAAAAAATGAAAAAAATGCATAATTAAACGGAAACAAGTCAACAACTTTTTATGTGAAACAAGATAATTCAAATTTTACCTATATTAATAGTTGTTAAGAATATAGTTAATAATCACCATCGATATTTAAATCAAGATAGGAAATAGATAAATATGAGTAAAGGTACAGTAAAGTGGTTCGACGCTGGAAAAGGTTTTGGTTTTATCACCCCAGAAGATGGAAGCAAAGACCTTTTCGTACATCATTCTGAAATTCAAAGTGGGGGCGCTCATGCAACACTAAATGACGGTCAAGCAGTGGAGTTCGAAGTTGGCCAAGGTCAAAAAGGCCCTTGTGCAAATAAAGTTGTTCCTCTTTAAGCTGCAGTACATAACGAACCACAATCTATCCTTGTTCGTTAAGTGCTTTTTAACCTAATTACAATAATCTCTTTCAGTTATTCTTCATTAGAGCCATACTGATATTTCTACGAATCGACATCACAGATTACATTGATGTCAATACATAGAAACTGCCCTCAGGTTAGTTCAAGCTGACTTTAGGTTAATGCATTTATGACTATAGGTAAATATAATGAGTAAAGGAAAAGACAATAAAAAAAATGTTAAAAAGAAACCTCTTTTAACCGCAAAGGAAAAGAGAGCGGCGAAGAAATCAAAGAAAACTGAAACCAATGCACTAGGACATTAAGTGTAGTAGCTCAGACTTGATCTGACAGTTACCCGTTTTTTTAAGGTGTCTGTCAGGTTAGATTTGAGCTAAATTCTTTTCTGCCCAAATCGACTTACCATCAAGCAAAGTATCAAGCGGAGTACGTCCACAACATTTTTTTCCTTGATGAGTTCGTTCATTGTTATAGTATTCCATCCATTCGTCCAGATCTTTTTGTAATTCCTCCATATTTGAGTAAAGTTTTTTCCTGAAGGTGATCTGATAAAACTCATTCAGAATGGTCTTATGAAAACGTTCACAAATGCCATTGGTCTGTGGTGACATTGCTTTAGTTTTAGTGTGATCAATGTCATTAATGGCCAGATAAAGCTGATAATCATGGTGATCGATACGCCCACAATACTCTGTGCCTCTATCAGTTAATATCCGAAGCATAGGCAGGTCATATTGCTCAAAGTAAGGCAAGACCTTATCGTTGAGAATATCAGCTGCTGTGATAGGCGTTTTAGTGGTGTAGAGCTTGGCTGTTGAATTGTTATGATTTTGTTTCATGTGCTATTCCATGCATTTTGCTTTGCTCAAGCATTTTTTGACTGATAGCATCATTAATACTATGTTTTTTTTCATTTATTTCTACAACTGGTTGATCACTAAGAAGAATATCCAGTTTTTTTGATATTTTTCTTGTTGCTGATTCAATATTATCTTTTATAGTAGTTGTATCTATTCCTTGAGATTCAAGCTGTGAAGATATTTTAAGTAAATCTGCAGCAATTTTTACCGATGTTGGAAGCTGACTCAATTTCCCTGACTGTGTAAATTGTTCTTGGTAATAATTTGTGGCAGTAGTGAGAACAGATGTTAGTAGCGTTGCAGTAAGCGTATGTCCCGCTATTTTTAACCACAGACTTCCACTTTCTAGGTGTTCTATTACAATTGGATAGTCACTTTCTGTAAAGTTATAGAGATGTAGTAATTCAGTATATATTTCTGATAATGCATCAAGTTTATTTGAAAAATCTTTAAGTGATGTCACATTAGATAAATATAAATCTAATTTATGATAATTTTCTTCTTGCTCACCATTAATTGATAAATTAGAGATACTTGCAATAACTTGATTGGTAGCCAAAATAGCTGTTTTTAAGTAAGCGCTTAAGCAACCGTCGTC
>Ga0256844_10000184_pt1 | contig 24895 bp, 28 predicted proteins | sample MusselsmetaG_FD_189100 | JGI IMG/M metagenome (GOLD analysis project Ga0256844, IMG submission 189100) | Mussel associated microbial communities from hydrothermal vent at the East Pacific Rise, Pacific Ocean - Mussels | ecosystem: Host-associated > Mollusca > Shell > Unclassified ... | reverse complement strand
GTAGACAATGATAGGTTGTTAGAGGTTCGAGACTTGAAGGTTTATTTCCCCATTAAAAAAGGGTTTTTTAAGCGTACCGTTGGGCAAACAAAAGCTGTGGATGGGGTTTCTTTTAATATTCCAAAGGGAAGAACCTTGGCACTTGTGGGCGAGTCTGGGTCGGGTAAAAGTACCATTGGGACAGCCATTTTAAAACTCATAAAGAGCAGTGCAGGGGAGATTCACTTTAAAGGTACAGAAATAGCAGGGCTTAGTGAACGTGAGTTTTTTGAATATAGAAATAAAATTCAGATTGTTTTTCAAGACCCATATTCTGCGTTGAACCCTCGTATGACGATTGGTGAGATTATTCGTGAGGGGATGGTGAGTCTGAAAGTTGGTGTACAAGAGAAGAGTGAGCAGGACAGGGTCATAAAAGAGTTGCTTGAAAAAGTGGGCTTGGAGAGTGAGCATTTCTACCGTTATCCTCATGAGTTTTCAGGAGGACAGCGTCAGCGAATAGGGATTGCTCGTGCTTTGGCTGTAGAGCCTGAGCTTATTATCTGTGATGAACCAACTTCTGCGTTAGATGTCTCGGTTCGAGCTCAGGTCTTGGAACTGTTAAAAGAGCTTCAAGAGGAGCGAGGTTTGTCTTACTTGTTTATTACCCATGATTTGTCGATTATTAGCACCATTGCCGATGAGGTAGCTGTGATGAAAGAGGGGAAGATAGTAGAACAAGGGGCAGTGGATGAGGTGATGAATCGACCGAAACATGAGTATACGAAGAAGCTTTTGGCTTCGGCTCCACAATTAATTACTATATAATGTTAATATTATCATATTATTGCGACTAATATGAATATTAATCTGTTAAAATTAAAAAAAAATTAAAAAAATATATTATATTGAAGTAAAATTATTTTATGATAGTAGTAATAAAATATCTAATTTGGAAAGAGGGTAGAGTTCATGTTTAAAAAGAGTATAGGTTATTTGGTGTTAGTAGGTGCAGTCTTTGTTGGCTGTGGAAGTGGAGGTTCTTCTGAAAATAACTTAAAAGGGATTCCTATTTTAAGTGTAGAAGAAAATTTAACTATTACTAAAAATGTAACAGGAAAAAATGCTACTATTTTAGAAAACAGTGGTAACGCAATTACTTCTTGTCGTGTCACTCCAGATTTACCTACAGGATTAACTTTGCATGATGATTGTACTATTTCAGGAATGGTAGAAGAAGATGTAAATAAAACAGAATATACTTTTACAGCTACAAATTCAGTGGGTGAAACTAGTGCAACTACAACTATAGAATTTGCAACAGCAATTATAGGAACTATTGCAGGAACTATTAGTTATGACTATGTACCCTTAACCGATAGAGGTTTAGAGTATGCTAACACCATAAAAAAACCAGTTAGAGGAGCAGTTGTAGAAGTTATTGATGTCTTAGGTAATGTTCTTGGACGTACAGATACTAGTAGTACGGGTCAATATAGTATTGAAGTTACAGGAACTACTGCAAAAGTACGTGTTTTGGCTAAACTTTTTAAATCACCAGCTACAGGAGAAGCAAGTTGGAATTTTAAAGTAAAAGACAATACCAATGGAGATGCACTTTATGCAACAGAAGGTAGTTTTCATGATATTGGAACAAGTTTTCCTAAGTTAAATGTTTCCTCTGGATGGGGAGCTTCTTCTTATAGCTCTAGAAGAGCTGCTGCACCATTTGCTATTTTGGATATTGCTTATGCTGGAATGGAGAAGATTAAAACAGCTCAAAGTGATGCTATTTTTCCTCCATTAAATATTTTTTGGTCAGTTAATAACCTTGCTGCATCGGGAAATATAAAGTTAGGTCAAATTACTACTTCTCATTTTAATGGAGAATCTCTTTATATTTTAGGCAAAGAAGACCAAGATACAGATGAATATGATACAGGGGTTGTTGCTCATGAGTGGAGTCATTACTACGAAGCGATGTTCTCTCGTTCTGACAGTGTGGGTGGTCCACATGGTGAGGGTGATCAGTTAGATATTCGTCTTGCCTTTGGTGAGGGGTTTGGAACATCTGTTGGGTGTATGATTATTGAGAACAAGATGTATAGAGACTCTCTGGGTACAAAACAAGCACAACTAGCAGTAAGAGAAGATTTAGAAGCTGGAGGACATAGAGCAAATGCAGGTTGGTACAGTGAAGCATCGGTTTATGATATTCTTTATGATATCTATGATAGCCACGATGACACAGGAGATAGACTCTCTTTAGGGTTTGAAGCCATTCATAAGGTCTTAATTGATAAGCAAAAAAACACTCCTGCATTTACCAGTATTTTTTCATTTATTACAGCGTTAAAAGAGGAGTATCCACTGGAAAAGGATAAAATTGATGCTATTACTTCTAATGAAAGTATTTCACCTATAAACGATATATATGGTAAAGGTTATAGAGGGAATAGAAAAATTAATGCGAATCCTCTTTATGCTTCTTTAGAAATAGGTAAAAGAATTTCTATATATCCTAATTATAATACAACTGGAAGTAGTTTAGCCAATAAATTAGGAACATATAATTTTTTAGAGTTTACTATCTTATCTGAAGGTCAATACACAATACAAGTCGATGGTACATCAAAGACAGATTTGGAGTTTAATGTTTATAAAGAAGGATCTAAAGATAGTGTGTTGTCTCAAACTTCTTTGGGTAGGTCTATTTCAGGAAGTAACAATTTAAGTGTAGGTAGATATAGAATGGAAATTATAGATTATAATTTGGCTAAAAATCAGACACTTTACATACAGTTAAATAAGGGATAAAATATGAAAAATATAAAAATATTATTAGCAGCAGGTCTATTGGGAGGTGCTATGTTCTCCTTATCTGGGTTAGAGGGTTCTAAAACAGTCTATAAAGTATTAAAGGGAGACAGTAGCACTGCCTACCAAAAACCTGGATTGTCTGTGAATTTAAAGTACAGTACGGAACAGGTAGATGCAGGGGAGCTTAGTCAAGTTAAGATGGAACTCTCAACAGCATTAACCACAGGTACATTAAAACTTAACTTGAAATCTTTAGATGGTGAGTTAGAGGGCTTAGAACAAAATGAGTATAGTTTTGAACTCTCTGAAGAGAGCCAGAGCTTTCCTCTTGAGTTAGAAGTCTCTTCGTCAGTTGAGGGAATTCATTATCTATCATTGACCCTTTTTGTTGATGGGAAAGGTGGTAGAAGTTTTGCCATTCCTGTTAATGTCGGAAAAGTAATGCCTAAAATGGCACAGAAAGCAACGTTAAAAACTAAAGAGGGTGAACGACTCTCTATCTCGAAAGCAATAGAGACAGTAAAATAGAGCTAACACCTTTTAAAGGTGTTACTTTTTAACACATGCTAATGAAAAATATAATCTTAACTTATTCTTTCTTCTAAAAACTAAAACCCTCTTAAAACCCCTATAATTCCAATATTTGCTACTGTTTATAATATTCTTTAACACGTTCTATTTTATTTTATCTTGGCTATGTATAAGAAATAATAATAATAAACTTTAGGAAAAATTTAAAATTTAATTAGAATATAAACTTTAAATTTATGACAATGTTTTTAACTATGATAATAGTACAAAGGAATTCTAAATTATCAGGAGTATAAAGATGAGTAAAATTACAAGAGCAGATGAGAAGATGAATTTTCAAGCTTTGTCAGTAGGACAAAGAGGAACAATGGTCTATATTGTTCAAAAGATTTTGAACACAATAGGTTATGAGTTACGTGAAGATGGAATCTTCTCTGAAGAGATGGCAAAACTGATTAAAGAGTTTCAAGCTACAAGAGATAATTTGGTTGTTGATGGTATAGTAGGCTATCAAACAATGAAAGAGATGGATGAAGCCAGTAATACTATTTGATTTAGATGGAACAGTGATTGATTCGACAGAAGCAATCTTAGACGGTTTTAAAGTTGCTTTTGAAACTTTAGGGGGCGAAGTCCCTTCAGATGCAGCGATTAAAAACGAAATAGGGCATACCTTAGAAAATATGTTTTTAACATTAGGGATAGATAAGCACCGAGTAGATGAGTATGTTCATACCTACAAAATGCACTATCGAATTATCTCTTGTGAGAAAACCATACTTCTTAAAGGTGCAAGAGAAGCCATAGAAGAAGCGAGCAAATTTGCGACCTTAGGTGTAGTAACCACAAAAACAGGTGAATACTCAGTCATACTGTTAGAACACATGAACCTGATGCACTACTTTAGTGTTTTAATCGGACGCGAGCATGTTGAACACCCTAAACCACACAAAGAACCCATATTAAAAGCATTAACAAAGTTAGAACATGATAAAAAGAGTACATGGATGATTGGAGATACCTGTATGGATATTGATTCTGCTAAAAATGCAGGCATAAAATCGGTAGCTGTTACCTCTGGGTATGCGACACATTTTATGTTAGATAATTGTGCAGAATATATATGTGATAATGTATATGATGCCATTAAATATATTCAAAATAGTGAGGAAAATTGTAAATAGTGCATAGAAACTATACACCTTTGCAAATAATATAATTTTTTGAGTGAGTATGAACACCCTTTAAGAGAGGGGTGATTACAATAGCTGATAATAGTAAAAACTAGATAGGAGAAGTCATGACAGAGATTAGATGGCACAGTCGTGCTGGTCAAGGTGCTGTAACGGGTGCTAAAGGTTTAGGTAGCGTTGTTGCTACGACAGGTAAAGAGGTACAAGCGTACGCTCTTTATGGTTCAGCAAAGCGTGGTGCTGCCATGAATGCTTACAATAGAATTGATGATGAGCCTATTACCAATCATGAAACAAAAATGTATCCTGATTATGTATTTGTTATCGACCCTGCATTAGCATTTTCAGATGATATTACTAAAAATGATAAGCCTGATACTCAGTACATCATTACTACACACATGTCAAAAGAGGAGTTAATAGCACAGATTCCTGCACTACAAGATAAAGTAGATAGAACACATGTAGTTGACTGTATGCAGATTTCGCTTGATACCATTGGTAGAGCGATGCCAAATACACCAATTTTGGGTGCATTTATGAAAATTTCAAAAATGTATGAGTTGGACTTTTTCCTAGACAATATGAAAAAAGTTTTATCTAAGTTCCCACAGAAGATAATCGATGCCAATATGGATGCGATTACTAGAGCTTATAACGAAGTGAAGTAAAGGAGAGTATGATGAGTATGACAGGTTCAGCTGGTGGAACAGAAAAAAGAGGTGTTCGTGAGTTAGGTGCAGAAGAGAAAGTTGGTTGGGATGCAGTTCCTCAAGGGGTTGTTTTAACCTCTTTTGAAGGTACAACAGACAATTCGGCTCTTATTAAGCCTGAAGATAGAATTTATAGTGATTTTAACTCATATACTGCAACAGTTGCCTCTTGGAGAGTTGCTAAACCAGTATACAACAGAGACATCTGTATTGATTGTCAAAACTGTTGGGTATGGTGTCCAGATACATCAATTATCTCTAGAGATAAGCAGATGTTAGGAATTGACTATGACCACTGTAAAGGGTGTGGGGTTTGTGTAGAAGTATGTCCTACCAATCCAAAATCACTATTAATGTTTACAGAAGCTGTAGATAATGATGAAGCTCTAGCTGGTTGGCCAGAGAAAAAGAAAAAAGAGAAATAAGGGACTGTTATGGCAGAAAAATTTGAATTAAATGAAGTAGAAGTTTGGGATGGTAACTATGCTGCCTCTCAAGCACTAAGACAAGCACAGATTGATGTTGTTGCAGCATATCCTATTACTCCTTCAACACCAATCGTTGAGAACTATGGTGGATACCAAGCGAACGGTTACGTAGATGGTGAGTTTGTAATGGTTGAATCAGAACATGCTGCTATGTCAGGATGTATTGGTGCTGCTGCTGCTGGTGGGCGTGTTGCGACTGCAACATCTTCACAAGGTTTTGCACTTATGGCAGAGGTTCTTTATCAGGCATCTGGTATGAGACTACCTATTGTACTTACAGTTGTAAACAGAGCATTGGCTTCTCCACTTAATGTTCGTGGTGACCACTCAGATATGTACTTAGGGCGTGATGCAGGTTGGATTAATCTAGATGCATTTAACTCACAAGAGGCGTATGATTTACCACTTATTGCGTTTAAGATTGGTGAGCATTTAGATGTAAGACTTCCAGTTATGGTTCACCAAGATGGATTTACAACATCTCACAAAGCTCAAAATGTTAGACCACTAGAAGATGAAGTGGCGTACAACTTTGTTGGTAAGTATGTACCAGTTGATGATATGCTTGACTTTAGTAGACCTGTAACACATGGTGCTCAAACTGAAGAAGATTGGCACTATGAACATAAAGCTAAACAGCATAAAGCATTAATGGACTCACGTTCTATTATTGATGATGTATTTGCTGAGTTTAAAGAGATTACAGGTAGAGAGTACAAAAGAGTTGAGTCATACATGATGGAAGATGCTGAGGTAGCTATGGTTCTTCTTGGTTCATCTGTTGAAACAGCTGTACTTGCTGCGAAACAACTTCGTGAAGAGACAGGGCTAAAAGTAGGTATTATTGCTCCTAGATGTATCAGACCATTCCCTTATGATTTAATAAGAGATGAGCTAGACAGAGCAGGACTTAAAGCTGTAGTATGTATGGATAAGTCAGCACCAGGTGGTGCAATGGGTGCATTGTTCAATGAAATCTCAGCTGCTGCATATACAACATCTGCAAGACCACTTATCTCTAACTATATTTATGGTTTGGGTGGGCGTGACTTCTCTATTGATGAGGCGAAAAGAATTATGAATGAGCAGAAAGCACACGCTGATGCTGGACATATTACAACACATATCCAACAGTTCTCTGGTGTTAGAGGACCTAAACTTGGATTTTTTGAGACAAGAAGGAGCTAAGAATGGCAATTACATCAATTAAAAACTTAAAAGAGTTTTCGACAACTAATGACAGATTTGAGGGTGCACACCTTCTCTGTCCTGGATGTGCTCACTCTATGATTGTTAGAGAGCTTATGAACTGTACAGACGATAACTTAGTTATTGCTTCAAATACAGGTTGTTTAGAAGTTTCAACAGCTGTTTACCCATATACATCTTGGGATACTTCTTGGATTCATATTGGTTTTGAAAACTCTGCTACAGCTGCCACAGGTGCTGAAGCGATGCACAAAGCTCGTAAGAGAAAAGGAACACTTAAAGACAACGATGCTCCAGTTAAATTTGTAGCATTTGGTGGAGATGGTTCTACTTTCGATATTGGTTTCCAATGGCTTTCAGGAGCAATGGAGAGAGGTCATGACTTCACTTACATCTGTTTAGATAATGAAAACTATGCCAACACAGGTGGACAACGTTCATCAGCAACACCAGTAGGGGCTCACACTTCAACTGCACAAGCTGGAACACACTCTTATGGTAAAAAGCAGAAGAAGAAAGATATTGTATCTATTATGGCTGCTCATGGTTCTCCTTATGTTGCACAACTTGCACCAAACAAATGGAAGAGTATGGCAAAAGGTTTCCAAAAAGCTTTAGAGACAGAAGGACCTTGTTTTATTAACACTGTTTCTGCATGTACAACAGAGTGGAAATTTGATCCAAAAGACACCATTGCTGTAACAGACTTGGCAACTGATTCACTTATGTTCCCAATCTATGAGATTATTGATGCTCACGAGTTAAATATTCTTTACAGACCAAAAAATGTTATCTCAGTAGAAGAGTATATGGCTGCTCAAGGGCGTTATAGACACCTCTTTAAACCACAATATAAACATATTATTGAAGAAGTTCAAAAAGATGTTGATAAGAAGTGGGAAATGTTACAAAGAAGAGAAGAAGCAAGAATTTAAAACCTTCTTTTTCCCCTCAGCAAGCAGATGAAGTTCTCTTCATTTGCTTCGCCTCTATTCGTAAAAATCTGCAATAAATCTAAATTTTCAAGATAATTCTCTTTATTTATAAATTTTTCCTCTATTAAATTCTTTGTTCTTTTCTATTAATTATTTACAAAGTAAGTATATTATGCTATTATTGTTAATAATTATGGGAAAAGGTAGTAAGATGAGCAAATTAGTAAAACCTATTGAGTATGCTGCATCACAAGGGATATCTCGTCAGGCTGTTTATGCAAAGATTAAAAAGGGTGCATTGGAGTCTAAAACCGTTGATGGTAAAATGTATATTGTTGTAGATGAAGTTGAGAAGAAAGATGAAGTAGGCAAAGAGAATAGAGAAGAGATTGCACCACACTTGGTTGAAGTAAAAGAGTTGCTAAATTCAAAAGAGCAGACCATCTCTATTTTAAAAGAGAGTATTGCAGATTTAAAACATACAAATACGGAGATTAATACTACACTTCGTGGTGAGATTGAACTGCTTAAGCAAGTATTTACAGAGATGCGTAATCTCTATGTTAAGCAAGTAGACTACATGGTCATTGACAAAAATCGAGAGTTAGAGAATTCATCAGCACCAATTGAAGCAATCTCTTTAAAAGAAGTTCCAGAGATTGAAGAGGAGTGTTGGATTACACTTGATGAGTTTTTTGACCGTTGTAAGATTACCAAAGAGAAACGAAAAATAAAAGTGGTCAAACGGTTGAGAAAAGCTTTCATGAATGATGATGAACGAATTAAAATGGAAGAAGATACAATCTATTTGAGTTGTTATCATTATTATGAAGACATTTTAAACAAGAAGCAGTAGCATAAAGTATAAATGAGATTAATAGCAAGGTTTGCACAAGAACAGGAACTTTTTTTTGAGATTATTACCGTTTATGATAATCGAATCATTAAAGAGTCTCTTAATAAACAAAATCCTGCTTTAATCTCTATTGCTAAAGATTTTCCATCTGCTGTCTGGTTTGAACGAAAAATTTCTGATGATTTTGGAATTAACATACTCTACAGTAATGATGAACGTCATTTGGTAAAACATGAGCACTTCCCTAAAGATGTTTTTCCTTTACGAAAAAATTATGCAAAACGAACAACAAAACAAGAGAAAAGATTGGCAGAGAGTGCCAACAGTGAGAGTGTAGTCTTTGGTCCTGTTCACCCCTATCATTTAGAATCTTCCCAATTTCAGATTTTTGAAAAAAATCAAACGATTTTACATTTCGAAATGAAGTCGTTTTTTAAATATAGAGCCATTGAAAAAATGCTAGAAGGCTTGACTTTTGCAGAGGCAAGACCAATTGTCGAACGCATCTCAGCACCACAAACCATTGCTTATCAGATTGCATTTTTAGAGATAGAACGACAGGCTTCCAAAAGGGCATTACCTGATGTCTTACGCAAGCGTCATCTATTTCTTTTAGAGTATGAACGCATTATGAATCATTTAAATAATTTATCGATTCTCTCTCAACTACTTGAATTTAAAGAAGCCATATATCTCTTTTCAAACTTTTTAGAGGAGGGGAGAGAGCTTTTTCAAAAATTAACAGGGCATCGCTTTGGTTTTGCTTCTATTTCATTTGAAAATAATTTTTCAGAGATGGGTGAACTCCACACATTTTTTCAAGATTTAGAAAATGAGCTGATAACATTTAATAAGTGGACTTCTAGAAAAAAAGAGTGTTTGGCAACACTACAATCTGTTGGGGTATTAGAAAAAAAAATAGCAGAAAAATATGGTTTGGTAGGTACAGTGGCTAGAGCAAGTGGTGTTGCCATTGATGCTCGGCAAAAAGAGTCACTATATGAAAAAAATAGTTTTTACATAGATTTTCAAGAAGAGGGTGATGTCTATGCACGATACAATCTGAAAATAGATGAAATTTTAAGTTCATTGACCCTTATGAAAAATTTTATGAATGCTAATGTTCCACCATATTTTATTAGTACCGTAGAAGATGGAGAGTACTACTCTTATGTAGAGAGTGCAACAGGGGAGGTCATGATGTATATGGCGTTAAAAAAGGGTGTGATTAATCGTTTTTTTCTTCGAGACCCAAGTTTTTTAAATGCTCAAGTTTTACCACACCTTGTTAGAGGTAGTAGTGTAGATAGTTTGGGTTTAATTGTTGAGAGTATGGCTTTAAATATCTCTGCAATTGATATGTAGCTAAAAGGAGTTTAAATGTTAAAGTTGTTCACAGGAGACTCTTTTAAAAAAAGATGTAGAACCGTACCTAAAAAAGATGTAGAGTTATTGCATATTGATAAGTTATTAAAAGCTCAAATAAAAGAGAAGTTTAACTCCAGTTTGAAACTCTATATTGTAGACTCTGGTTCATGTAGTGGTTGTGAGATGGAGATTCAAACCCTTTTTAATCCTTTTTACAATCTCTCTGCATTGGGCATTGAAGTTGTTTACGAGAGTAAACATGCAGATTTGTTAGTGCTAACAGGGTTAGTGACAGAAAATATGTATGTTGAACTTCGTCAAATATATGAAGACTTAAATGAATCTAAATACCTTATAACCTTAGGTGATTGTCCAGCTTTTCAAGCCCCTTTCCATGATACTTTTGCCATAAGAACCAAAGGGAGTAGCTATTTTACCCCCACACATCATATTGCTGGTTGCCCACCAACTCCAAAAGAGATACTTCGTGGCTTGGTAAGGTTCATGAAGAAAGTATAAATTAGTATAATTTTGGTATTCTACGTTAATTTTATTTAAGGATTTTTAATGAAAGCTTTATTTAAAGAGTATGCTCTCTTTATCTCTATTATTACACTAGGTATCTTCTCTGTCTACGAACATACTTTTAGTCAAACCAACATGGGAAACATTGTTGGTTTCTTAATTTTATTCGCTGTAATTATTTACGCTTCAATGGCAGTTGCTCATCATGCTGAGATGCTTGCTGAGAAGTTTGGTGAACCTTATGGTACACTCATCTTAACCATGTCAGCAGTTACCGTTGAGGTGATGATTATTGCTATTATGATGCTTCATTCAGAAAACCCTGTCTTAGCTCGTGACACTATATATTCAGCAATTATGCTAGATATTAATGGTCTTTTGGGTGTCGCAGCCATTATTGGTGGTTTAAAGTATGGAGAACAGCCCTACAATGTTGATTCTTCCAACTCTTACCTTTCCATGTTGCTAGTAGCCATTGGTCTCTCTATGGTACTTCCTCATCTCATTGACGCTTCTCATCAAACTGCATATATGTGGTTTATTGTCATTGTATTTGTACTTCTTTATGTTGTCTTTACAAAGGTTCAGTTAAACAACCATCGATACTTCTTTGAGTACAAAGGTGAAGAGCCATGTGAAGAGAGTTGTCATAACCATGAAGGTATTAATGCTTTATATCATACTGGACTATTGGTAGTTTATATTGGGCTTATTGGTTTTATGTCAGAGATTCTAGCTGTGTTTATGGAGCATAACTTAGAGCATTTAGGTTTACCACTTGCTCTTGGTGCAGTAGGGGTGGCACTCATTTCAGCGTCACCTGAACTCATTGTAGCTTTTAGAGCAGCGTTAAAAAACAATATGCAAACAGTAATCAACATTGCCTTGGGTGCTTCTTTGGCAACCATTTTGTTGACTGTACCAGCTGTAATTATTATCTCTAGTTTGGCAGGGCTTGATTTAAATTTAGCCATTACTCCAATGCAGGGGGCACTGCTTGCCTTGACCTTATTGGTGAGTATTGTTAACTTTAACGATGGTGAAACCAATGTACTTGAAGGTTTTTTACACTTCATCTTGTTTGTTGTTTTTGCATTTGTACTCTTCTTTTAAACTTAACCTACAAAGAAGCTTTCTATCTGAATAAGATAAAAAGCTTCTCTTTTAGAAAAACTCTCTTCTCTCTATATTAAACAATTTTTAATATATTCTATTATATTATGTTAAAAATAAACTTCATGGATATATATATGACTCTTTTGCGTTTTCTCTTTTTATTTTTAGGAGTATCTACATTACTTTTTGCGACTGTATATGAAGATGCAGAAGATAAACAGACTTCAAGATGGATAAAAATGGATACCCATACAAAGTCACATGTTGATAACATTATGGATCGACAAAAGGCGAGTCGCATCATAAGTTTTAGTGGTGAGAGTACTCGTAGTATGTATGCATTAAAAATAAAAAAAGTAAAGAAAAAAACATGGCTTTCGTGGGAGATGAATTATCATGAAGATTTTGTTGTTATTATTGTTTTAGAGACCAACAAAGGAAGGCGATATCTACTCTACACTCCAGGGGTGAAAGAGAGTTACATGCAGTATGCTCTAGGCGTAACAGCAAAAGATGGAAAGTGGCATACCTATAGACGTAACTTAGAAGATGATTTACGTTATTTTGACAATCGACTTAAGATAAAAAAAGTAATAAGATTTGTTGTTAAAGGAAGTGGGAGTATTGACAATATTATTATTCGTAAAAATGGCAATAAGAAAAAATTAGAAGTTAAAAGTAGTAAAAAAAAGAGTAATAAAACAATTAAAAAAGGTTTGAAAAAAGCCAAGTTAAAAATGGGTGACCATACTCCAAGCATTAAGTTAAGTGGTGATAACCCTATCTTCATAAAAGTTGGTGAACGCTATGTTGAACCAGGTGTCATAGCATATGATGAAGAAGATGGTGAAATTAATGTAGAGAGTATGGAGAAAATAAATATTCATAAAGATGGAAAATATAGCATTATATATATGGCAATAGACAAAGATGGAAATGCAGCTTCGGACCGAAGATATGTTATTGTCGGGAAAGGGAGAAAAGAGGTGAAAGAGAAGATTGTACATAAGGCAATAAAAAAGAAAGAGGTAAAAGAGAAAGAGCCTGTAAACCTTGATACAGAGCAGAAAAAATATGAGATGGAAGTTTGGGAACGTGAATTAGAGTTACGCGAGCAGGCTTTACGAGAAGAGATTGACCAGTTAAAAGGTGCTAAGTAAAATATTTTTTATTTCTGATAGGCATTATTTTACTTTATTTAGGTCAAAATAAAGAAATACAAAGAGTTTTTTCGATAAAATTCGCCAAATTATAGACTCTTATTTAGAAGAGCTAACATCAAAACGTACCAAACAAAGGACAGACAACATGGCACATCATCAGTCAACAATTAAGAGAATTAGACAAACTGCTAAGAGAACAGAGAGAAACAGATACTACAGAACAAGATTTAAAAATATTGTTAAAGCAGTAGTTACAGCAGCAGAAGCTAATGACAAAACAGCAGCACAAGAAGCATTTAAAGTTGCTAACAAGCAAATTCACAAAATGGTAAGCAAAGGTTTCATTAAGAAAACTACAGCTGCTAGAAAAGTAAGTAGACTTAACCTTATGGTTAACAAAATCGCTGCATAGTCAGCACCTCTTCTTCATATAATTAAAAATAATAGAGTACCTTTTTTAGGTACTTCTACACATTTACAAAATCCACAAACTAGGTTATCTTATGTTTAAAGAAAAACTCCAACCATTTATTGACCGTTATGACGAGATTAACACTTTGTTAAGTTCTCCAGATATCGCTTCTGACATTAAAAAAATGACAGATTTAGGTAGAGAACAATCTAAACTAAGTAAACTAGTCGAAAAAGCAAATCAGTATATTGAAACAGCTGATGCGATTGAAGAGAACAAAGAGCTTTTAGGTGATGCTGAACTGGGTGACCTTGCAAAAGAAGAACTCTCTGAACTTGAACCTCTTTTACCTCAACTGGAAGAGGAGATTAAAATTCTTATGATTCCCTCTGACCCCAATGATGACAAAAACATTATTTTAGAGCTTAGAGCAGGGGCAGGTGGAGACGAAGCAGCACTCTTTGTTTCTGATGTATTTAAGATGTACTTACGTCATGCAGAGCTGGTTGGTTGGAAAGTAGAGATTATCTCTTCTTCTGACGGAACAGCAGGTGGGTACAAAGAGATGATTGCTCAGGTTAGTGGGGAGGGTGTTTACTCTCAGCTTAAGTTTGAAGCAGGAATCCACAGAGTACAAAGAGTACCAGACACAGAAACGCAAGGTCGTGTACATACTTCTGCTATTACTGTAGCTGTTATTCCAGAGGTAGATGATGTTGAGGTTGACTTGAAAGCAAATGACATTAAAATGGATGTTTACCGTTCAAGTGGTTGTGGTGGTCAGTCTGTAAACACCACCGACTCGGCTGTTCGTTTAACGCATATTCCTACAGGTATTGTGGCTGCCATTCAAGATGAGAAGTCACAACACAAAAACCGTGACAAAGCAATGAAAGTTCTTAAGGCAAGAGTCTATGAGTTTGAACTGCAAAAACAGTTAGATGCAACGTCTAGTCAAAGAAAACTACAAGTAGGAACAGGTTCACGTTCTGAGAAAATCAGAACATACAACTACCCACAAAACCGTTTAACAGACCATAGAATAGATTTAACACTTTATTCTCTTGATAGAATTATGAATGATGGTACTTTGAAGCTGGTACTTGACCCACTTAATGCTCATGCACAAGCTGAAGCCATTCAGGAAGCTGGACTTTAATAGAAGTTTGAACCCAATCTCTTGGGTTCAAGAATAAAAAGGCTTATTTATAAGCTCTCTTAATATCTTTTTCGATTTGGTCTGGAACAGACGCAATCTCCATAAATTCACCCATACTTAGTAACGGTAAAGAGAGTGCTAAGTAGTACTTTGGGTCTAATATCTGTACAGCATTTGCATAGACCATTGACTCGTAAGGAAGTAGTTGGGCATTTTTCTCTTGACTAAGCTTTTTAAGAAATTTATTGGTCTTTCCTCTTAGTTTATGCCCTACAAGGGTTACTCCATTTGGAAGAGTTAATGTATATGCTACCTTCTTTGTATTGGCTTTTGCTTTAGCAGCTAAACCCTCTCCCTCTTTTACTGTAATGGTATCTTTTAATTTAGGCATACCAAACATGAAACGGTAAGAACTTAAGTCTGAAAAGTCTGTTTTTTGAGCAGAACCAGAGAGGCTACCAAGTGCTTTTTCTAAAGATTCAACGGTCACCTTAAATTGTCCATATTTGTAATCATCACCAAGGTATGCTGCACCAAGATAAGAGGGGTTTTGAACACGTACTTCTGAACCACTTACGCTCACTTGAAGGGTCGCCATATAGGTATTTGTAGCTTGAAGTTCAGCATTAGTAATTGTAATAACATCATGACCACTTAAAATATTGGTTGTTGCTAAAATTTCAAAGCCATTAGCTGTAAGTTTTGTCTTTACAGCGTCAAGAGCTTGTACTCCTGCAACATAGTGTGCAGAGATTTTATCAGGTGTAGAACCGAAATCAAATGCAAGACTGTTTGTTGTTAGTACAACAGCAGCAGATACACACGTAGTAATAAGTTTTCTCATAATTATCCTTTGGTTTTAATTATACTTATAGTTTAACAGAGCTTATTTAATTTTTACTGAAGAGGGAAAAGAATAGGGCTTTATCTGTTAAAAAGTAACACTATTGGTGTGAATTTGTGAAAACTAAAATTTTGTCATAATTTCAAAAATTGGGTAGCAATATTGGTCAATAAAAAATGCAGAGTAGAGTATTGCTAAAAGTGTAAAGATAAGTGAGTGGCTTAATGGGACAAATGATCTAAATAGAGCAGACCCTACAACATATAGAGCAAAAGAGAATGTTCCTACTACAAATATAACCATACCCATTACAGCATTTTGAGAGAGTGCAAAAGAGACAAAATAGTTAAGAATATTTTCTAAAGTATTATAAGAGGCAATATAAAAAAAGAGAATACTGAGTGCAGATACAGCAACAAAAACTTTTGATTTAACTGTAAAATGATTAACCAAAGTGATTAAAAATATAAAAATAGTAAGTATTAGAAATGTATAAATAAAGAGATGACTGTAGAGCATGGAGAGTTTTTCTGAAGTAAAATGTTCAATTAAAAAAGCATAGATTTTTGGAAATTGCCAAGTAAAACCAACAACAGTTAGTGTTGCTAAGAAGAGGGGCAGTAAAGATTTTTCAATTATTTTAATATTCATGTAACTCTTTTTTAATCGAATTATGCAGTAGATATCATAAATATAAGGTTTATTTTTAAATTTAAATGGAAAATAATTCCATTTCTGCATAATTCGAGAGTTTAGAGTTACTATTTTATTGTAGTCTTAAAGTTTAGGCTCTTAAAAAATTTGGGTTAGCAATAACCTCAAATGTAAGTTCTTTGTTTCTTTTGTTTAGTTCATCTTTAATGGTCTCTTTAATCTGCATCACACGTGACATAGACTCTTTTGAACGGTCAATAATGAACATATGTGAATCCATATGTTTTCCAACAATTTTTGCCATATTTAGAACACGTTCCATCTGCTCTTCAGAGTCATCAGTTATACCTTCAGAGATAAAACACATATTTGTGTTATTTAAAGCATCTTTAATATCAGCAGAAAAAGCAATACTCTTGTCTGATCCCATGCTTTTAATTACCATTGCTTCATCTGAATTATAGTAACCTCTTTTAATATTTTCTATTCGTTTATGATCTTTTGAGATATAAGTTACTTCGTTTCCCATCTCGGCTAAGGCTTTACCACTTAGTAGATGATTGTACTCAATACCCATTACACTGATTTTCATGTTGTTGTCCTTTCGTTATGTTTTGATAGCTGTAGTTTATAAAAAATTAATGATAACTTAACTTAAAATTTAAATAAAATAATAAAGAAATAATTAAGATAAGAACGTTTGTTCTTCTTCTAAACCCATGAAATAGGGATTTGTTCTTTATAAAATTTAGTCTATAAAATTTTTACTAAACAATTATATTAAAATAATTTTAAACATTTAAATAAGCTCTCAAATTATATGTGTTAGAAAATATTTTTTGGATATTATGTTAAATGTTTTTTTTAAACATAATAAAATATATAGGAAATAAATGAAGTTAAAGTTGTTGATATTTTTATTTATTACTTTCTCTATATTATTGATTGCTTCTGCATTACAGATGCATGCAAAAGTACTTAATGATAAACGTCTTGAGTTAATTCGTCTCTCAAAGATTCAAAAAGTTTGTATGAAAAGTTATCCAAGAAAACGAAAAATTTTTGTGGAAAGATGCTCTTTCTCATTGGCTCAAGCAAAAATTGATAAATATCTTAAAGAACAACCTATTTTATTTCTTTCCAACAGTGTCTCTCTTGATACTAATGTTACCAATACTTTAGAAGTAAACTTATTAAAGCAAACGTTAATAAAGGTTTTAGCTATAGTAAACCGTGTTGACGATAAAATTATTTTGAGCATTGAAGCTCATACAGATAGTAAAGGTACAAAAAAGAATAATCTAGAACTTTCTCAAAAACGGGTAGATGTATTAAAAAAATATTTTCTTAAGAGAACAAATCTTCCTTATATTGTTGCTATTGGCTATGGAGAGTCACTTCCCCTTAATAGTGAGAAAAGTAATAGACATATAGAGATAAATTTAAAAAGGATTCAAAAATGATAAATATTATGATAGAAATTAGCTTATATCTTATTGCTGCATTAGGAATAGGTTTTATTTTTGGCTGGTTAATAACAAAAGCATTTTTTCAAAAGAGATTAAATAATCGAGAGAAGGAAGTAGAAGTAGTGTCACTGTATGCTTCTCCAAAGGAGACTTCTTTCCTCTCAGAAGTTGATAATATTGACAATATTAAACAAGAACTTTACCATTATAAGAAAGAGAATAAAGAACTTTTAGAGAATAATAATAAACTTAAGTTGAACTATGAAGGACAAAAGTATGTTTTAAATGAACATAATGAAACTCTTGATAGCTTTCAATCACAAGTAAAAAATAAAGATGAGGTTATAGAGGGCTTAACAGGAAAGTTACTTCTGTTAGAGGGTGAGTTAATTGAGATGAAGAAAAAGCATAATTCTGAGATAGATGCTTTTCTATTTGAACGTATTGATATTACGGAAAAGTATAAGAAATTATTAGCAAAGCAAGAGAGTGAAAACTATGGAAATCTTGTAAAAGATGAACGCTGGCTCTCTAAACTCTTCCCTGTACCTTCTAAAAGTTAGAAGGTGCTGGTGTATTGATGATATTGTAAAACTCAGAACGAGTTCTCTGGTCACTTTTAAAGAGACCACGTAGGGCAGAGCTTACAGTTGTAGAGTTAATCTTCTGCACCCCTCTCATCTCCATGCACATATGACGAGCATGAAGAACCACTGCAACCCCTTTTGGGTTAATGGTCTGGGCAATGGCATCAGCAATCTGTTCTGTCATCTGCTCTTGAATCTGTAATCTTCTTGCAAATACATTAACAATACGTGGAATTTTTGAGAGTCCCACCACTTTTCCGTCTGGAATGTACGCCACATGTGCTCTACCAATAATGGGCAACATGTGATGTTCACAAGTGGAGTAGAACTCAATGTCTCTTACCACTACCATCTCATCATTACTAGAGGTAAACAGTGCTTGGTTTAAAATGGCTTCAGGGTCTTCGTTGTACCCTTCTGTCAAGAAGCCCCATGCTTTTGCTACACGACTGGGTGTTTTAAGTAAGCCCTCTCTTTCTGGGTCTTCTCCTAAAAGCTCTAAAACTTTAGTAACAGCACCTTCAAACTCTTCTTGTTTGTTCATTCGTTAATCCTATTGAAATTTTAATGATATATTACCATTTTTATATAATTATTATTGTATATTTCGTCATTATATATTAAGGAATTATTATGCCATTATTAGACAGTTTTAGAGTAGACCACACAAAGATGCCTGCACCAGCAGTAAGAGTAGCTAAAAGTATGAGTACTCCAAGTGGAGATGAGATTACTGTTTTTGACTTGCGTTTTTGTCAACCTAACAAAGAGATGTTGAGTGAAAGAGCCATTCATACGCTAGAACATCTTTTTGCAGGTTTTATGCGTGACCACTTAAACTCAAAAAAAGTAGAGATTATTGACCTCTCACCAATGGGATGTAGAACAGGTTTCTATATGTCTCTTCTTGGTGCACCAAAAGAGAAAAAAGTAGCTAAAGCTTGGAAAAACTCAATGAAAGATGTACTTGCTGTTGAAAATCAAGAAGATATTCCAGAGCTTAACATCTACCAGTGTGGAACATTTAAGATGCACTCATTAGATGAGGCACAAGAGGTTGCAAAAAATATCTTAGATGCTGAGATTGGTATTATGAGTAACAAAGATTTAAAGCTTTCAAAAAAGAAGCTAAAAGGAGCATAGTATGCTAATTTGGATTTGTGTAGAGAGTAAAGATACTGAGAATGCAAAGATAACCGAGGTTATCAATGCAAAACATTGGGCTTTGGTTGAGCTTGAGGGTGGAAATATACGCTCTGTAAATTTTTATGATAAAAGAGAAGATTATAAAGAGTGGGTAGATTTTATTGTTCTTAAAAATAAATTTGAGTCCTACATGGAGTTTATGGAAGAGGGGATGATGGTGCTTTGTATTCGTGAAGAAGAGACCATTTCAGAGATTATTGAAGCGTTTAAATTTAAAGAGCTTGATGAGGTAGGATTGTAGGTGTATAACAAAACTCTACGACCACAAAAAGAGTTGGTGCTTTGCGAAGATGGAAGCAACACTCTTTTTTCTAAAGAGTTCGACGAACCTTATCACTCCACCAAAGATGGGGCATTGCATGAGTCTTTAGAGAAACATGTAAAACCTGCCTTTGGGATTAAACAAAACCATGAGAAACTAACCATTTTAGATATCTGTTTTGGTTTGGGCTACAACACTTTTGCTACGCTTTACTACATTAAACTAAATAATCTAAAAACAAAAGTACATATTTTATCTCCTGAGTTTGACGAAGGCTTAGTGCGTTCACTCAACACTTTTTCTTTTCCCACAGAATTTGACTTTTTAGAACCTATTATAGATGCCATTTCTAAAAATCTTTTTTACGAAGATGAGCAGTTTAAAATAGAGATTTTATTGGGTGATGCAAGAGAGAGTATCCCTAAAATAAAAGAACAGATAGATGTCATTTACCAAGATGCTTTTTCTCCAACACACAATCCCTTGCTTTGGACAAAAGAGTTTTTTTCAGACATGGCAAAAATTTCAAAAACAGATACCATTTTGACCACATACTCCACAGCAGCTTCTGTTCGATTAGGGCTTTATGAAAATGGGTTTTATATTTTCATTCATAGAGCAGAGTTAATGAGGTACTCGACGGTAGCTTCCATGAAGATGCTAGAGGGTTATTTTGAATATGTAGACATGGAGTTGAAGAAAGTTCGGAATCCTACGGCGAGAAGTTTTAGAGATAAGAACTTTTAGATAAAGTTCTTATCTGATAGAGCAATAACTATGGATTATTGCTCAATATTTACTTCTACTAATGACTTCTCTTCTAAAAAGAGTAATTTATTGTGTCGATGGCTATAGAAATTCTTATAAAAAACAACCTCTATTTTAACTATTTTGGAGCTTTTATTTAAAGGGCTATCCCAATCAAACAGCCTATACATATTTCTCATGGGAGAGACCTCATTCCAAATAATCTTTTGATTTTGGTAATTGTTTAAATTTTTAAAAAATACTTTAAAGAACGCTATACTCTTCTCTTGTTCTTTTATGTCAAACTCATTTTGACCATATTTCTGTTCAAACTTAAAAACCTCATCTTTTAAAAAGTCCATATTCTCTTGATGAGAAAGAGTTGTTAACTCTTTCATAACATCTCGATGGGTGGTATCCCATCTTGATTTTAAAGGAGCATCAATAAAACAATTGAGTGTGTTTCTGTAAAATGCTCTGTCATAAGGAGCAAACAGATTATTGTCAATCTCGTACCTCTCACCATCTTCTGCTGTTGCATAGACTTTGTGAAAGTTATTTAATGGTGTATCGTACCATGCTAACCAATAAGAGTGGAAAAAACCAAAACCTAAAAAAATGAAAGGCATAGCAAAGAGCATTATCTTAGCGTTAAACACTTTTTTTATCTCATCCATATCTAGACTGTTGATTATATAGATAATAGAGAGGTTTAACAATATCCATCTCCAGAAAAATATTCCAGATGCCATAAAAATTCCAAGATGTAAGAGTTCAAAGCTTATAAAGAGAATGAGTGTAAACCGTTTATTGATAAAGACGAACAGTACAATGGTTTGAATAATCAAAGTAAATAACTGCATAGGTACTGAAAATGCACTAATCCATTTTACAATAACTTGCAACTGTTCTATGCTTAGAAGCGTGGCTAGCCAACCCTGAGAATATTTTGCCACAAATATATTGCTTAAATCATTGACCCATATCCAATCAATATATTGTTCTCCTAAAAGTACTTTTCCCAGCCCAGGAATAAAATAGTTGGAAGCATGAAAACAGATGACGACAATAAGAAATACTAAAATAGAAAATTGCTTATAGACTCTTTTGACAAACATAAAAACAATAAAGAGAATGAGTATCTCTAAGAGTGGTTTAGTATAGACATAGTTTCTTGGAAAGTCACACTCAAAAGAGGGATAACTTACTTGGTTGAAAAAAAGAAGAGAAAAAATCATAAAGTAGACAAAAGCTACAGGAAAACGAAATGAGAGTGCAAAGAGTACAAGTAAGACAATTCTATCTAGGTGATAGGCTTGGTCAAAATATAAATTGTAATCTAAAGTTATAATGCCCCATGCATAAATGGAGAAGATAAATAAAATGAAATATTTTATCTTTATGTAACTGTTATCGGCAAACTCTTCCCATTTAAATCGATATAAAAAGAGAGGAGTAAGAATAATTAAACCAAATAATATTGGTGAGTAGTGTAAAAAACTGTAAAAAATACTATTTTGAGCATAAACCTGCTCACTGGGTAAAGATTGGTAGAGATACTTTGTACTAAAGTAATTTAAGATGATTAGTAAAAAAACTTGAAGAAGAAGTTCATTTTTTTTTACTATTACCTTTATATATGGAATATTCATTAAAAAACCTACTTAATATTTATATTTAATTAAAACATTATAGTAGAATTTTTTTTGATGTTTGATTAACTCTTAAATGATAAAAAACACTATAGATAAAAAGTTGTGCTATTTTGATGAGTTGGTTTTTTTTCTTTCATAGATTCCCTTTTTTAGTACTTTTATGTTAAGGTTATATTGTACATAAAATAACCAACAAATTGGATAAAGTATGAAGAATCAAACTACTCAAATTACCTCCCTCCCAGAACCAACCGATGCACACATCCTCCGTGGTCTTTTAGAAACATCGGGCATCAATGCCTCTCTTTTTGGGGAGTATGGTGACCCTTTTATAGAGGTTTATGTTCCTATAGAACAGAAGGAAGAGGCTCTTAAAGTTGTTGAAAAGTTTTATGCCAACTATAGTGAAAAAAGTAAAGACCCCCAAAACAGTTCTCCTCAAAAGAGCTGTTTTTCTCCTCACAAAAAGTATGTTATTTCAGCCCTACTTTTCCCTATTTTTGCCATAAGCCTCTTTCTCTACATGGGGCAATTTGATAACATAAAGCATCTTTTTCCATTTATCATATTCTCTGTTCTCTTTATAGCTCCCATCTTAATGATACTTCCCAACCTTACAGCCTGTCCCAAATGTGAACAGAAAATAGGTTGTGGACTCGAAAACTGTTTAGACTGGTTTGGACTCAATAAACTCTCAGGTATTTTCAATAAACATTGTAAAAAATGTGGGCATGATTTGAGTCGTTGTGATAAGGGAGAAGATTAACACAATTTTATGCTAAAGTTTTACTACATATAAAATAATAACTCGATTGGATAAATATGAAAAAACTACTCACCCTCTCACTGCTTCTACTCTTAACAGCCTGTAGCCAAACCAAACCCTCAGCTCTAAAAGATGTTATCTACCCTGAGAAGTTAAACCCCAATGATTCTATTGTGGTTAACTATGACTCTCAAGGATGTTTCCATCATCGCTCTAATGTCCTTGTCTTTAAAAAAGATAGTGTCACTATTTATGATAATATAAACGAATGGAACCAAAAATATGCTGAGAAGAAAAAAGTAGGAACAGTTAAATTAACCTCATCTGACCAAGCTCGTCTAAAGTCTCTTTTTCATTACTATCAAGGTGAATTAAAAGGGAAATGCACCACCCAAGACAATATAGAGATAAACCACTACATAGACAAAACACTTATCTCTTCTAAAAAAATTGTCGATGGTACTTGTGGTGTAGAAGCCCCAGAGAGAGTGACCAGCTTTTATGAGTTTGTTGAGAGAGCTAGAAAATAAATCATCAATTAAAAAAGGAAAAGAAATGTTAAAAACAAGTCTAAAAATCGTATCATTTTCACTGGCTATAGCTGTTGTAAGTGGGTGTAGTAATTCAGAGAGTAATGAGAGTCAAACAAAAATACAAGTTAAAACACCATATTCATGGTTAGAGGGTGACTGGAAAGGTGACCTCTCTGTTCATGCTATGGAAGAGAGTTTCCCTGCTGAATTAAAATATAGCAATGGCAAATTAGAACTTTTTGCAAAAGAGTATTGTAATGGAAAAGCAGAATTTTTATCTATGCCTGATATGGGAGGCGTTAATATTCAATGTGGAAAAGAAATTTTTAACGTAAGCCCTGCTAATAAAAGTGGTGAAATTTACAATATAAATAATATAGAGCATACGTTGATTAATGCAATTTATATTCAACATGAACTTGAAAGAATAAAAGAAAAAATAAAGGAAAAAACAAAATTTGCTGGTTTTTTAGGAAAAGAGTAAAAATTTTCCCTTTTTTAGTCTAAATAGAGCCAAACATAAATAATTAAATAAAACTCCTGTATAAAGTCAACTTAATACAAAGTAGGCTATAGTTATTAACTATATTTAATACAGAGGAGCTTTTAATGAATCTACCTATTTTACAAAAAATCTCAGCCCAAATTTTAGCTAAAAATATCCCACCCTACAAAAGATGGCTTTTTGAGAAGATAGATTTTAACAGTAAACTTATTGGTATTAAAGGACCTAGAGGTTCAGGAAAAAGTACATTGCTTTTACAATATGCTAAGAGTAAAAATCTTCCTGCTTCTAAAATGCTCTATCTCAACTGTGACCACCCTGCCATGAGTGCTACCTCTTTGTATGAAGTGGCTGAACACTTCTATGCACGAGGGGGTGAGCTACTTTTTATAGATGAGATTCATAAGAGTAAAAACTTCTCACAAGAGCTAAAAGCCATCTATGATGTTTTTGATTTACAAGTTATCTTTTCAGGCTCTTCTGCCTTAGAGATTGAACACGCTTCAGGAGATTTGAGCAGAAGGGCTGTGGTACATAACTTAGGCGTACTCTCACTTAGAGAGTTTATAGAGTTGCAAACAGGAGAGAAATTTCCTGCTTATACCCTCGATGAGATTGTAAATAACCACTTTGATATCGCCTCAGAGATAATGACCAAGATACGCCCTTTAGAACACTTTAGCAACTATATGGAGTATGGCTGTTACCCTTTCTACCGTGAATCACTCATTGATTATCCTCAAAAACTTTTAGAGGTTATCAACCTAACCATAGACTCTGACCTCTCTGCCATTTATAATATTGACTCCTCTAAACTTGATATTCTAAAAAAAGTTATATACATGCTCTGTGTGACCAAACCGTATGATTTAAATATTAAAAAACTAAGTTCTACTGTAGAGACCTCTTGGCAAACCCTCGCCAAGTATCTTGATAGAATGGATGCAGGTAGTCTCATACACATTGTCCGACAAGGAAAAGGGATGAGAGCTGTTAACCGACCCGACAAACTGCTCCTTGACAATCCTAACCTTTTTACTGTTCTTTGTGCTTCGGTAAATATTGGCTCTATTCGTGAGAGTTTTTTTGTTTCACAAGTGGGACTGAAACATCAAGTTCACTATCATGATAAGGGTGATTTTATAGTCAATGACAAAAATGTATTTGAGGTAGGTGGAGCTTCTAAAAGTAATGCTCAAT
>Ga0256844_10000183_pt1 | contig 25056 bp, 27 predicted proteins | sample MusselsmetaG_FD_189100 | JGI IMG/M metagenome (GOLD analysis project Ga0256844, IMG submission 189100) | Mussel associated microbial communities from hydrothermal vent at the East Pacific Rise, Pacific Ocean - Mussels | ecosystem: Host-associated > Mollusca > Shell > Unclassified ... | reverse complement strand
ACTCAGCTACAAAGAACAACAAGACTATGACAAGCTACCAGATGAAATAGAAGCTCTTGAAATAAAAATAGCTGAGATAAACGAATGTCTTTATGACCCTAAATGTTATGAAGAAAAAGGATTAACTTCTTTGAGTGAAGAACTTAGCCAATTAGAAGTTGTCTATGAAGAAAAAACGGAGAGATATTTGGAAGTGTTGGAGGTTTATGAGTCTTTTTAACTACCAATAAAGTATAACACTTCTTCTCCCCCATTGGAGTGCTCTTCTTCTGTTGAGACCCATATAAATGTCTATACGTTTTCTATATCTTTTATTCATCTTATCACGTACTGTATAATAGCCTTTTAAACCACCTATTCGGACACGTGAGCCATTTTTTAGTCCATATCTTGTAAGCATATCACGAGATACAGCAATAATCCTCATACCTGGTCGAATACGATTATTCCAAGCTGCTAAAAATGGTGTACTATCTGTCTGGTTGCGATGTGAACTATATGCTGTAGCTGTTACACGTAGTTTACGTTTTCCAAAACCTCGTATCATTTTTACTTTTTTATTTGTAAATTTTTTTCTTTTTTTCTTTAATCTTTTTGCTTTTGCAAATTTTCTCTTTTTTAATTCAGCCTCTTTTTTACGTGCTAATCTCTTTTTATTGGCTTTTATTTTTTTTATTACATAAGGGAGTGGTAAAGAGAGTTTTTTACCTTTTTTTATTGTTGTATTTGATTTAATATGATTAAAGCTTACTAACGCGTTAGGTTTGATGTTGAATTTACGTGCAATTGACAACAGAGTATCTTCTGATTCAACAATATATTTTGCACTTGAAAGTGCATCAATCATTTTTTGAGAAAGTGGTATTTTAAACTTTTGTCCTATTTTAAGTGCCACTTTTTTTTCAATACCGTTATAGGATAATAATTCTTTTTTTGATACAGAAAATAAAGAAACTAAATGCCCTAAAGAATCCCCACTTGTAATAGTATAAATACCAGTTTGACGATTAAGCGTATGGGTTTTTTTACTCATCACACTTTCAAGTGTATGGGTATTTCTCATAGATCTTGTTTCAACACTAGGTACAACTGTCAATTTCTTTTTTTCTTTTATTACTGCATTTGTAATAAGTTTCTTAATCACTTTCACATTTAAAGGTTTTTCATATGTACTCTTAAAGCGTAAAGAGTCTTCTACTTTTACATACTTTTCAATCATATCTGCAACAGAAATAACTTTAACCTTTATTTTTGTAGGAACAGGTAAAGTCTTTGAAATTATCAGCTTTTTAGTATCTGATTCATATCCTATTTCTTTTGCTCTAATCAACTTTGAAGCATATTGATTACATGGACCAATACCACCTGTTACTACTCTACAATCTACAGAATTTTTTGCATACGTAAAGTCTATAAAACATAAAAATGCAAATGTAGATATTAAATAATTTTTCGACATAATTTTTGATGCTTAAACTATAAAAAGTTTAGCATCTCTCCCTGTATATCATCTTTTTTTACAATCACAGTATGTTTTATAGGCTTTTTAAATAAATCTCTTATCATTTGTGGCACAGGTACTTTTGCATTTTCACTTACCCAAGATAAAGCTTTGAGATCATCATTTAGAGTCTCACCTAACGCATGTGCAACTGCTGGAGAAAATTTTGTCCATTCCGCAGTAGAGTATATCACTGTTTTTAAATTTATTTCTCGCAAGGTTTCATAGGCTCTCATACATGTAGCTGTATGAGGATCCATAATATAAGCATTTTTCGCATACATGCCTATAACTGACTCACACATAAAATCATCTGAATAGGTAGCATCAAAGTCTTCTCTGAGTGATGCTAATTCATCAGGTTCAAGTTGAAACTTACCCTCACTTTCTAAACTATCCATAAGTTCTTTTGTACGCGCATATCCAAACTTATCGAACATAATACGTTCAATATTTGAAGATTTTAAAATATCCATTGCTGGAGATTCTGTCTTTATAAGTATTCTTGCGTTTAAATCATAGGTACCTGTCGTAAGCCAATCTGTCAAAATATTATTCATATTGGAAGCGATAAGAATCTTTTCTATAGGTAGCCCAGCTTTTTTAGCGTAGTATGCACCTAAGGCATTACCAAAATTTCCAGAAGGTACTACAAGATAAATTTTCTCACCCATGCTAATAGCTTCTTTACGAACCAACTCTAAATACGCATGGATATGATAAATAATTTGGAAGATAATACGACCAAAGTTTACAGAGTTTGCAGCTGAAAGCTTAATACCTCTCTCTTTTAACTCTGCCTTAAACTCATCTGATGCAAGTAACTCTTTTAATGTATTTTGCGTATCATCAAAATTACCTTCAACCCCTATAACCTTTAAATTGGGAGCATCTTCAGTGACCATCTGTAGTTTTTGGACATCAGATGTACCTCCGTCTGGGTACAAACATGCAATTTTCACACCTTCTTGATTTTTAAATGTCTCAAGTGTTGCGGGTCCTGTATCACCAGAAGTTGCAGCCATTATAAGATAATTTTCACCTCTTTTTTGTGCTAACTTAGAAAGTATATATCCAAAAGGTTGTAACGCCATATCTTTAAACGCACGAGTAGGTCCATGATATAGCTCTGCTACATAACAATCAGATTCTATTTTTACCAAAGGCACAGGATTCGATGGTGTATCAAAAGTATCATAACGATTAAGTGCTTCAATAAGCACTTCTCTCTCAATATCAATATCAAACTGCTCTAAAAAATCTAAAGCCAACTCTTTGTAATGTGAAGAGAGATGACTTGTTAAAAAATCTTGATTTAACTCGGGAAGAGCTTGAGGAATATAAAGCCCTCCAAAACTTGCACTTGGGCTAAGTATTGCTTCAGAAAAAGATACACTTGATGGTTTAATTCCATCGTTACCTCGTGTCTCAATAAATTGCATAATTCGTCCTATATGTATTAAAATAATTAAAGATATTATAGCCAAAGAAACTGACAAAGAGCGATGAAATGCTTTAGGTTACAGTAGAGGTATATGATTAAAGGTATTAGGTATGAGAATGTAACAAAATCGTTAGTATTTAGTATTCACAGCATAATATCATCTATGCCCATTAAGTATATTTAGGGAAAAAGAATGTCAATTAACACAAATGACATACACCGTAAAATACTAAATACAAATTGAATAGAAAAAATGAAGACTATCTTAAGAAAGATAGTCTTTGTATATCTCTATTGGTAGTCCGACTTTCTCAATGAAGAGATTCTTGACTTTCCGTATCCACCTCGCGATGAATTTGGCTTTTTCAATACAGCATACACTGTATGGTAGAAGTATAGTCATTTTATGCTTAAGTTTACTTAAAAATATAAACTTATTTTACAATTCTATACAAGTCCCTACACCAGAACTTGTCAAAATCTCCAAAAGAAGCGAATGTTCCACCCGTCCATCGATAATATGTGCTTTCTTTACGCCACCACGAAGCGCTTCAATACAAGCATCTACTTTAGGAACCATTCCTCCTTGTATCGTACCATCAACCTTTAATGCTTCTGTTTGTTCTATACTCAAATTGGTGATAAGTTTCATCTCTTTATTGAGTACGCCTGGAGTATCTGTCAAAAAAAGTACTTTTCTTGCTTCCATAGCAACTGCTATTTTACTTGCTGCTAAGTCAGCATTGATGTTAAATCCAGGGTGACCAATAGTACTACTTCCAGCAATAGGGGCAATAACAGGGATAGCACCATCTTCAATAATATTATTAACAATCTCTGGGTTAATATGTTCTATACGTCCTGTGTATCCAAAATTTGCAAAGTCTTTAGGCATACCTTTTAAGAAACCTCCGTCTTTTCCAGATATACCTATGGCTTTACTTCCATGATTGTCAAGCAATGAGACTATCTCTTTGTTTATTGCCCCAGAGAGTACCATTTCAGCGATACGCATCACTTCTTTAGTCGTTACTCGTTGTCCATCTACAAACTTTGTTTCAACCCCTAGTTGGGTAAGTAAATCTGTAATGCTCTTACCTCCACCATGTACTACTATAGGTTTCATGCCAACCAGATGGAGTAATACAATGTCTTGAGCAAATTGCTCTTTTAAATCATTACTTGTTTGTGCTGAACCACCATATTTAATCACTATTTTTTCATTGGTAAATCTTTTAATATAAGGTAACGCATCCAGTAATGTCTTGACTACATCCATGTTATTACGCATAATCATATCCTTTAACATACGCATCTACTTGCGTATATATTTCATTTTTAATTTCTAATTTTAACTTCATTTCTGAGATAGGTAACTTAAAGCCTTGCATCTTCACTCTATCTTTTGAGGTACAAAGTATAGAAGAAGCTTTATTTTCTTCCAATATATTTTGGAGAATTTCTTCATCAAAATATGCATGATCATCATAGTAAATTTTTTTTATGACTGTTGGGGGTAAATACTCGTTTAGGCGTTTAGGGTTAGAGATAGCCGTAACAAGTACCATAGAAGATGTTACATTGTCTATGTGTACAACCCTAGTAAAGGCTTTTCCCTCTTTAGCTATAATATTAGCATATTTTCGTGCCCCCATAAATTCCCTAAAAGGCCCCGATGGAAAAGTATTATAGTTTTCTACCGATACAGGTTCTAACAGTATGTCAAACTTTTCTAGTTCTACCCTATTGAATCCGTCATCTAAGATAATCACTTTGGCTCCTTGTCCAATGGCTAATCTAATCGCTCTATGTCTGTCTTCACTCACTATCACTGACGCAGCAGACAATGAAGTAGCCATTAACATAGGTTCATCACCACTTTGTGTTACATCAACTAGTACTTTACCTTTGCGACTCACCTCAAGTAGTCCACTACTCTGTCGTCCATACCCACGTGATATGATGGCTACATCAAAAAACCTAGCTGCTAAATCAATAACGAAAGGTGTCTTTCCTGAGCCTCCAACTATAAGATTTCCTACAGAAATAATAGGGACACCAAATGAAATGGTTTTAACAAACTTCCTACGTAGCCACATAGCAAATCCATAGATAAATGAAAAAGGAAGCAAAAGTACTATAAGTGGATAGTGATACCACTTTGGCGAAAAAAACATTTGTTCAAAAAATGCTTTCATGAACACTCCTTAGCACCAAGACGCTTTATCTCAGTACAACTAAAACCTGCTTCTTTTCGAGCTTCAACATTAACATGAGGTCTATGCTTATGGAGTAAATCATACTGTTCTAATATATCAAAATAGACACTTTCATCTTTACCCTCTTTTTCACAAAGGTATTTAAACCATCGGTCACCTTTAAGTACATGAACTACCTCTTCTTTATAAATGATATTTAATATTTCTATGAGTTTCAATACTGTAGGAATTTTACGTTTATTATCTAATCTCTTAATAATCTGAGGACTCACATCAAGCCCTGAAGCTTCAAAGTAACGTGGAACTATTGCCATACGGTCTAGTATATTGTGTGCCGTATTGTTAGCCGCATCAAAAAGCCCAGAGTGCACAGGGAAATCTCCATGACGAAATCCTAACTCATTAAGAAGTCCACTAAGCATTTTAAAATGACGTATTTCATCTGAGGCTACTTCTAACCAGTCTACTTTATATGACATAGGCATCAGAGGATACCGATAGACGGCATCTAGTGCCAAGTCTATAGCCGAATACTCTATATGCGCTATGGAATGAACCAAAGTAGCTAAACCTTCAGGACTTTCAAAATCTTTTCTATGAGGCAACTGAGAAGGAGAGACAATACTACAGTATGAAGCATAAGATGGTTCTTTAAAGTGTAATGGCACAAATCTATCCTCAGACCTAACCTCATTTTGGTTACAATACAGCAAACACTGGGCAGTCAACTTTTCTTTAACATGTATATCGTCACTGATGATGGCTTGTTCTAAAAGTATATACATATTCATACGTGATTATAGTGTAGACTTCTTTTAAAACGCATTTATATAAGGCTAAAAAATGGAAATAAAAATACAACCTATGGGTGCAACACAAACCAACTGCTACATAGTTACTGTTGATGAAAAAGACTTTATTATAGATCCAGGTATGGGTGCAACAAAATGGGTTCTTGATAATGTCACAAATCCTGTAGCCATACTTAATACACATGGTCACTTTGATCATGTATGGTCTAATCAAGAAATAAAAAATGCACTAAAGATACCTCTTTATTGCCCAAAAGAAGATAGTTTCATGCTTCAAAAATGCCCACTAGGACAACCGACCCCTCCTAGTACTCCAAACTATGAAGTCGTAGGGGATGAGACATTAGAGATAAAAGGTGTAAAAATACAATATAAGCATTTCCCTGGTCATACGCCAGGTTGTAGTATCATTCAAATCAAAGATGTATGGTTTTCTGGTGATTTTCTTTTCCAACAAAGTATAGGAAGATGGGACTTCCCTTTTTCCTCAGGTAAAGAGATGGTAAAAAGTTTAGAGAAAGCGATGAAAATAGAGGGTGACTACACTGTCTACCCAGGTCATGGACTAAGTACAACACTTAAAGCTGAACAAAAAGTGATGGCTTATTGGATAGAACAAGTGAAAAGAACTATTTAACAGTTCCACACTTACCTGCAGCACATTTCCCCGCCTCACATTTCATTTCAAAGGCTTTTAAATCAGATGCTTCTGGTTTTCTTTCAAAAAACCCTTCAGTATACAGAATATATGCAAATATCGCACCTAAGATAACAAGACCTAAAAAAGTGTAAAGAAAGAATTTTTTCATTATAAAACCTTAAATAGTAATTTTAAAAAGTATATAAAAATTAATAAGAGAACTTATATCCACGTCTTCGAACCGTATGTATGACTTGGAAACCAAGAATACTCTTTAAACGTTTACGTATCTGATTAATAGCAACCTCAACAGTATTATCACTCACATATTCAGGTTCTTCCCAAAGTGCATTAATAATCTCATCTTTAGAAAATACTCTTTGCTTACGAAGTGCAAGATATGCTAAAATATCAAAAGTTTTACCATTAAGGGAAACTATCTTTTCATCATACTCTATCTTTTTGTTGGCAATGTCTATCACAAGTTTTTCAATATTAACATGTGTTCCAAAAAGATGTCTCATATTTGAAAGTACGCGTGCAGCTATAAGGTCTGGCGCATCACAGTGATTACAAATAACATCATCAACACCTAAGTCAAAGAAACCTGCTTGACTTGGCATATGTTCTGAAAGTATAATAATTTTTGTTTCACTTTTTTTCTTCTTTACTTCATTGACGTAACGCTCTAAAGAAAATTTTATACCTTCGTCTACAATAACAACGAGTTCGTAATGCCTAAAATCCGTAAAATTTGTTGCATCATATAAATCTTTTGCATTGTCTACAATACAAATAAAATATTTATCTAATTCTTTTTCTAGTTCTTTAACGTATTCATCGCTGAATCCTACAGTTAGTATTCTCATATATTTCCAATTCTTAAAAAAGCTCAAAACTTAAAGTTTTTCTACTTTTTACATTTATTAGCGTATTTATAGCAAAATCAACCTTATTTAAAAATAAAAGTAGATATGCATTTATCAAAAAACGTATTAATTTATCAGGGTAAGTATAATTAAATATTGTCAAATTATTGTCAATAATGATTATTTTATACTTTTTAATGCCTTAATATACACCCTTTTAGGTGCAGGATACCCTTCAATTGTTTTAGTGATATCATTAGGATCAAGGAAGTCTTCTAAACTCTGCCCCTCAATCCATTCTGTTTTTCTTTGTTCATTATGATCAGTAACTACCGTTTCAAGTACTTCTACACTTTCAAACCCAGCTCTTAAACACCAATTCGTCAAAGCATTTACAGTAGGTACAAAATAAATATTTGGTATTTTAGAGTATCTGTCTTTAGGAGTTAAACACATTTCTCCCTCACCATCTATCATAAAGGTATCTAGGATGAGTTCTCCTCCTTTATGTAATCCTTTAAAAAGAGATTTAAGCATAGTAACAGGGTCAGACCTATGATAGAGTACCCCTAAGCAGAAGAGTGTATCGAACTTATGTTCATAAAACTCTACATGTTCTACACCTAAAAGTTCATACACAATATCTGACTTTATAAAGTGGTTTATAAATTGAAATTGAGAATAATAAATAGCCGAGGGGTCAAACCCTATAAGTTTTTTGGGCTCTTGTGTAAGCATACGGAAAAGATAATACCCATTATTGCATCCAATATCTCCCACAATTTTATCTTTAAGATTAAAATGTGGTTCTAAAAGATTATATTTAATTTGACTCTGCCATTCTGTATCGATGAAAAGATCATTGATTTGAAAAGGTCCTTTACGCCAAGGTTTCATGAGGAGTGCTGTTTGTTTTATCTGTTCTGATTGTGCTGTAGTAAGATTTGATATTTGAATTTCTACTTTATCAGCGAGACTTGTAGAAATCTCATCATAAGAAGGCAAACTTTTAATCGCTTCTTGATAAGGCAAAATATTTTTCCAAGTGAGCCATTTCTCTCGCTCACTACGTAATACATTTAAATCCATTTATTTTTTAATATACACTTTCTTCATTGTTTGTGGGAAAAGTGGTCTATTTTCGCCACGAGAGACAGAAACATTTTCTATTTTCTGTACCACTTTTTGTCCAGAGACTACTTCTCCAAAAATAGTATAGCCACCATTTAAATGCGGTGTCGGTACTGTTGTAATAAAAAACTGACTTCCATTCGTATTTGGACCGTGATTTGCCATAGCAAGTAAAAACGGTTTATCAAATACAAGGTTAGGAGAATTTTCATTTTTAAACTCTTTTCCCCAAATTGACTCACCTGCCCTACCTGTTCCTGTTGGGTCTCCGCCTTGTATCATAAAGCTTTTAATGACTCTATGAAAAATAATACCATCGTAATACCCTTTTTTCACAAGTCCCAAAAAGTTTTCTACGGCTAAAGGTGACTTCTTTGGGTAAAGTTTTACTTCAATTTTTCCTACATTTGTTTCTATAACAACCACTGGCGCTTTAGTCACTGTAGCTTTCGCTACTTCTTTTTTTACTTCATTTGCATTTACACTTAGTGTTAAGCCTAAAAATACCAATCCTACAAGTAATTTTTTCATCTATATATCCTTTTCACATTTATCAATTTTTAATTTTTTAAGTACAGCTGTTAAAAATGCACCACCTTCTCTATGAATATCATCTCTAAATTCTATATATATCGCTTGTAAGTCAGCTCTATCATTTGAAATTTTTTCAAATATAAATGGGGTCTGCCCTGTCTCTTTTTTTACGTCATCTAGTGCTGTTAATATTTCTGTTTTAAGTGCTTCACTCTCTGAAAAAACCAAACTCAAACCTTGATAACGCTCTTCCATTCTAATATGTGCTTTTATTTCATCACATCTACTCATTCTTATCCTTTTGTTTAACAATTTAATTATAACGCGATTCTTATTTATTTTGCATAACTTGTAGCTCTTACTTCACGTATAACATTTACTTTTATCTCCCCTGGATACTGTACCTTGTCTTGTATCTCTTTAGCAATCTCTTTACTAAGAAGTACTGCCTCATTGTCTGACATTTTTCGGGCATTCACCATCACACGTATTTCACGTCCAGCATTAATAGCATACGCCTGTGTTACGTACGCTTTAGAAGTTGCTATCTCTTCGACTTCTTTGACACGCTTAGTAAAACTCTCCAATACTTCTCGTCTGGCTCCTGGACGTGCGGCTGAGAGTTTATCTGCTGCACATACTGCTGCACTTTCAACTGAGTCTGGCTCTTCATGTCCATGGTGTGCATAAATAGCATTGATTACAGAAGGATGTTCTCCATGTCTGCGACATAAGTCTGCACCTATATCGACATGAGAACCTCCCAAATCTTGGGTAAGTGCCTTGCCTATATCATGTAAAAGTCCTGCACGTAAAGCTAACTTTTCATCTCCACCCATCTCTGCTGCCATCACACGTGCAAGTTTTGCAACCTCGAGTGTATGGGCTAAAGCATTTTGTCCATAAGAAGCACGGTATTTCATACGACCAAGTAAACGGACTAACTCTTCTGCCATCGGGAAAAGTCCTAAGTCAATAAGTATATTTTCACCCTCTTCATAGGTCTTTTGTTCAAACTCTGCTTGTACTTTTTCATGCACTTCTTCTATACGCCCAGGGTGTATACGTCCATCTTCTACCAGTATTTCTATCACCCTTGTAGCGATGGCTCTTCGATAGAGATTAAAAGAAGAAATCAATATCACCCCTGGTGTTTCATCTACCACAATATCCACACCTAAAAGCATTTCAAGCGTTTTAATATTACGCCCTTCTTTACCTATAATACGTCCTTTATGTTCATCACTAGGTAAATTTACAAGATTAATGAGACGCTCACCAGCAAAATCACCTGCATAACGTGTTGTTGCTTGTGCAAGTATATAGTTAGCTTTTCGTTCACCTTCATGTTTTGCTTCGGCTTCATACTTACGCACTATGGCAGCTACTTCTGCACGGCTTTGTACTTCTACTTTTTCTAAAATATAATTTCGTGCCTCTTCTTTGGTCATTGAAGCTACATTTTGCATTTTTCCAATAGCATTATTTATCTCATTGTTTTTTTCTTCTTCCATCTGTAATAATTTCACTTCTTTGTCTAACATACGTTGTTCTAACAATGCAAGTTTCTCATTTTTAGCAGTACTCTCTTTACTTTGCAGTATCAACTCTCGATTACGCGCATCAATTTTACTTACACGTTTTTGAAATTCTACTTCTAGTGCTATCTCTTTTTCTTGTATTTTTACATTGGCTGACTTAAGTAAAAGTTCTGCTTCATTTTCTATGGCTTTGGCCTTTGCTTTAGCCTCATACTCTAAATGAGAAAACTTATTTTTACAAGAATTCTTTAACCATAAAGAGCATGCTACTGCCCCTATTCCCGCTCCCACTATGGCAGCACCTATTGTCTCCAACATTATCTATCCTTCACGTTTAAGGCGTAATAATCATATCTGCTTCTACATCATAATGGTCTGTAATGACCTCTTTAGCGTAACAGAACTCACGCGCAACAAAAACGACTTTATTTATATTTTTACATTCTTTTTCAAAAAATCTGTCATACATACCCTTCCCAAATCCTACACGTCTTAGTGTCAAATCAACTCCCACCATGGGTACAATGGCTAAATCTATCTTTTTATTTCTATATTGTTTTGAATCATTTGGTTCTTTAATACCAAACTGCTTTTTTCGCAGTGGTAGTCTATATTTTACCAACCTAAAACTTTTACCTTCCATAAAGGGAACATATACCTGCCTCCTTTGTTTACGTAAATGTAGAATAAGAGGATAAATGTTAACTTCCATTTTTAGGGGTAAATAGAGTAAAATATTTTGTGCATTATTTTTCTGTATATACGCATATAGTTTTCTTACTACTTCACTGTCTTTTTTGTATTTTTGTATACCTTTAGCAAGCTTTAAACGTTCTAAACAGTGCTCTCTAAAATTATTTTTATCAACCATACAGTCTCTTCCTAAGTGCTCTTTAGCTATAATCTAAGTCATTATACCCAAAGGAATATTTTGCAAAAGCGTGTTTTTAAAAAAGTACATTTTTTTTCACTTCTAGTAATGATAACTACCTTTATTATGCAAGGTTGTGATGAAAAAAAGACGAATACCACCCTTATCCCTATAGAAAATACTACAGAAGTTTTCACAGATAAGGAGAAGAATACCCAGAAAAAACAAAAAAGAATAGATGCAAATCAGAATGATATAAAAGAAGAAAACACTTCAGCAAATATATTTACCTTTATAGAAAAAGAACAAAAACATACTATCATGCTTGATGAGAGAAAACTCTCTCTTTTAAATAATAAAAAGTCTATCGTACTTATAAACCTTTTTAAGTCTCATTGTATCCCTTGCATGTCTCAAGTAAAATCATTAAAGCGTTTAGAAAAAAAATATCACCAATTACATATTGTAAACCTTTTTGAAAATAAGGAAACCAAAAACTTCTCCAAGCTTCATGCTGCACTAAACCATACAATTTCAACATTTAACAGCCAAACCCTACCACTTAGTATTCTTTATGTCAATGAAGTATATTATGCACATTTTGAAGGTCAAACACCCATTGAGATGTTTACCTATGACATTCAACAAATCATTCAAAAACAAAGGCACTAACCCTCTATGTTCAATTTATTTAAAAAAGTCTTAGGCAAAACAAATGATGCCATAAAAGAAATAGCACCCCAAAAGAAAAAAATTATTACAAAAGATGAATTTGAAGATATTCTACTTGAGTCTGATGTAAATTATACACTTGTTGAAAAACTTTTAGAAGCACTCCCTGAAAAGATTACAAGAACACAAGCATTTAATTCCCTCATCTCCGTATTTCAATACAAAGCAGACTGGAAAGAGAATGATGTCAAACCTTTTGTAGAAATGATTATTGGTGTCAACGGTGCAGGAAAAACCACAACCATATCAAAACTGGCATACAAATATAAAGAGATGGGAAAAGGTGTCATCCTTGGGGCAGGAGACACTTTCCGTGCAGCTGCAATAGAACAACTTAGTCGTTGGGCTGTGAAACTTGACATTCCCATAGTAGCAACACAACAAGGACATGACCCTTCCGCAGTTGTTTATGACACCATTGAATCTGCAAAAGCGAAAGAGTATGATAATGTCATTATTGACACGGCAGGAAGACTACACACGCAAACAAACCTGAGTGAAGAACTTAAAAAGATGATCCGTGTTGCCAACAAAGCACAGGCAGGGGCTCCTCACCGAAAAATATTGATACTAGATGGGACGCAGGGTAGTTCTTCTATCAATCAAGCAAAAGCTTTTGATGAAATGATAGGAATTGATGGTATAATAATTACTAAACTTGATGGCACGGCAAAAGGTGGTTCAGTATTAAGTATTGCAGATGAGTTACAAATGCCTATTTTTTATATTGGTACGGGAGAGCAACCTAACGATCTCATTACCTTTAAAGCGAATGAATACATCAATACAATACTAGATGAAATATTTATCTAAGGAGTCTACATAAAATGAGAAGCTACTTTAATCTGTTCCTTACTCTAGTTATGCCAATAAGTATACTTTTCACTGCTATTGCTACTGTTTATTTTGCAATGCAATTTGAATTTACCAAAGCTATTAAACTGGGTATCTTAGCAGGTGTTCTGTCTGGTATAGCCTTTTCCTTCATTGTTGCACTTTTTATTATCATGATTCGTAAAATACGTATGTATAAGGTTAAAACAAAAGTATTGTCACCTAAGACTGACTCAGTAAATACATCTATTGTTTTAGACCCCACTATCTATGAGAAAAAGCATCAATCAACACAGGCCAATATCGCCATGGAAGCCTTACCTGAACCTGCCTCTATTGAGGGAAAATTTATGTTGCTTATGGACAAAGAGTTAGCCTATGAGATCTCTTTAACTGCTATTGATACTCAAAATATTGGAGAGATAATACATCAAAATAAGGAAGAAGGAAGTATTCTTCTTCGTAACAAAGATGAAGAGATTAGGATTAGTATTTCTTCTCTTACAAAACATACGGCACAAGTATTCATTACTAGCAGTATTGACAATAGTAAAATGAAAGATATCATCTCTATGCTAAAAGAAAAAGAACACTCTTTTATGCAATACTAAAGCATAAATATCTTTTTATAATTCTCCTCAAGTTTGGTTTTATCTTTATACTCTATAATGTCGCCCACAACAATCGTCACTTCTTGTGTTAAGTTTTTATCCTCTAATGCATTTTTCAAAACTTTTCCTGTATCTGTTTTAATATAGAGTGGGAGTATAGGTAATCTATTTTTTAAAGCAATAATTCGTGAGCCATCCTTAAAAGTAGTGAGCGATTCTTCTGTTTTATTTCTTGTCCCTTCAGGAAAAATAAAAATAGATTCCCCACGTTTCACGGCTTCTTTAATATCTACAAAAAAACCAGACATTTGACTTTTTTCTCTATCTAACAGAATAGAACCCGCATTACGAACAAAGAGTCCAAAAAAGAAAGAGTTATAAAGCTCTTTTTTTGAAATCCATGGGCCAAATATATTGGTTTCCTTTAATGCCACCTCTGTAATAGGTGGATCAATAATACTTCTATGGTTAATCAATACCAAGTATTGCCCTTGCGTTGGTAATTTATCTTTATCTTCAATCTTTACTGTAATATTTAAGGTATCTAGCTGTGCTTGAGAATATCCGAGTCTTAATCTTTTTTTTTCCATAGGGTCATTTGTTTTTGATAACCTATATCCAAAACTATTTGTGAGGTAAAGTCCGTATAAAAGTTGTTTTACTGCATTGAATGTCACGTGGGTATCCTTACACTAATTTAAAGTATAAAATTATAACCAAAAGAACTAAAACATTAAAAATATGTCAATTTGCAATATTTTGTACTCATTTCTCTAATTTACTCTACAATAACACAACTCAATACAGGAATATAAAATGGCGAAGAAAAAAACACTCTTTGAATGTCAATCATGTGGATTTCAATCTCCAAGATGGATGGGGAAATGTACTTCATGTAATGAATGGGAATCCATGATAGAACTTAGCACTGAACAAATAAAGTTTTTAAAAGAAACTTCTTCATCAAGTACTTCTAACACTTCTATACAAAAAGCAAAACCCATTACTCAAATAGAAGAAGACAATATTACACGTTTCTCATCTAGAAGCACAGAACTTGACTTAGTACTTGGTGGAGGGATTGTTCCTGGTTCTCTTACGCTTATTGGAGGGAGTCCAGGAGTAGGTAAGTCAACCCTTCTTCTTAAAATTGCAGGTAACCTTGCTAGAGATGGGAAAAAAGTACTTTATGTATCGGGAGAAGAGTCCGCAGGTCAAATAAAACTCCGTGCCAATAGACTTGATGCCAACCATGACAATCTCTACCTTCTTCCAGAAATAAATTTATCTTCTGTATTATCAGAAATACATAATCAAGCTTATGAACTCATCGTTATAGACTCTATTCAAACACTCTATTCTGATGAAACACCTTCAGCACCAGGTTCTGTTACTCAAGTACGTACTATTACTTTTGACCTTATGCGTGTAGCAAAATCATTCCATATACCCATCTTTATTATAGGTCACATTACTAAAGACGGTTCTATTGCTGGACCAAGGGTTTTAGAACATATGGTAGATACTGTTTTATATTTTGAAGGAGATACCAACTCAGACTTAAGACTACTAAGAGGATTTAAAAATCGTTTTGGTGCAACCAATGAAGTAGGTATCTTTGAGATGAACAAAGAAGGACTTAATGATGCCAAATCTATGGCAGGAAAATTTTTTAACAAAGAGAAACTTCAGTCAGGTTCTGCACTTACGGTTATTATGGAGGGTTCTCGACCTATTATTATAGAAGTACAAGCACTTGTTTCTGAGTCCTATGGACATGCAAAAAGAAGCTCAACAGGTTTTGATAACAATCGTTTAGGAATGTTACTCGCACTTCTAGAGAAAAAATTAGATTTACCCTTAGGCACTTATGATGTATTTATCAATATCTCTGGAGGTATCAAAATAAATGATCCTTCTGCAGACTTAGCCATCATTGCCGCCATACTCAGTAGTTATAGAAACAGAGAATTAAGTGCAGAAACACTCTTCTTAGGTGAGGTAAGTTTAACAGGTGAAATACGCGAAGTATTAAGCTTAACACAAAGGCTAAAAGAGATAGAAACACAAGGATTTACTAAAGCAGTGATACCAAATAAACCCATGGAAAAAACAAACATCAAATGTTTTGTTGCAGATGAAGTGTCTAAAGTAGTTGAATGGATGTAACGTATAGGGTAAATATGGTACAATTACTTTATGAAAATTGGTACAGACATTATACAAATATCAAGAATAGAAAAATCACTGGCAAAGTTTGGCGATACCTTTATCTCTAAGTTTTTAAACGAAAGTGAAATAAAGCGTGTAAAAAGAATAGAGTCAATTGCAGGGTTATGGGCTGCAAAAGAAGCTATATCTAAAGCGCTAGGGTGTGGGATAGGTGCAGATTTATCATTTCATGACATTACTATCAGTAAAAATGAAAAAGGTGCCCCTAGGTTTACATTAAGCCAACATGCCCAAAAAAAGCACCCTATTTCAAATAGTTCTCTTTCTATTAGTCATGATGGTGGTTTTGCAATTGCTATTGTTGTCATCGTATAAGTTCCAAATAACTAAAAGAGCGTTGTAATAATACTCAGATTATATTACAATAACACCTACACTAATTTAAAAGGAAATATTTATGAAATTATGGTTAATCACCGTTATGACTTTAATTCTGTTCTCAGGATGTACTTCAAGAACACAAACAATTAAACTACAAAATAAAAATGCACAACAGGCATTACTGATTCAAAAGCAACAAGCTAAAATTGATGCACTAAATGACAGACTTACGGCAAAGGCAAAAGCCAGAGCATTGTCTAAAGCAAGAGCTCGCGCAAAAGCTAGACAAAGATCGACACTTCCTCCTCCACCCAAAAAAAATATTAAACTCATAAAAGTAGAAGATACTAATTATACTTCAGGATATATGTATCCAAAGGCAGCAAAAAAAAGACCTAATCCAGTTGAAAGAGTAGCCACGAAAACCACCAATCCTTTTATGGGGAAAGCCGAATGTATTGCAATGATTGGTCCAGAAAAATTTTCAAAGTATACACAAATATTTGGATCTGAGACTGCTTCACTTAAACGTTGTAAAATGTTAAAAGCAATGAAACAGTAAACTTATTTTTGAAAGTGAACCATTTTAAATCTATCACCCATCATTGTGGGTGATATGAGTGTTTTAATCTTATCTGCCTCTCTCACATAAATTGACTGGCTTGTCTGTTTAGAGAAATCTTCCAATATATCTATAATTCCAAATCTTATTAACGCACGTGCTTGTGTCTCATAAATCATTTCTGCAAACCCTGCATCAACAAAAGCTTCATTGACATGTCCGAAATTAACATCATAGGTGATATCATCTTTTTTATAGGCTTCTGCTAACACTAGTTCTTCGTCAAAAAGAGGATAGGTTTCATGTTTTCGATAGACACGAATAGAGAAATCATTACGCACATATTTTTCTCCATAATCAAAAGAAACAAAATCACATTTTTGTATGCCTGAAGCCATATGCTTTGCAAATACTTCATACCCTACAGCTACTTCACCTTGCGTAAGATAATGCTTTTTTGCCCAGTCTAAGGTCTCTGATGATGCAGCTTTCCATTCTATAGTATCTTCCTTAACCACTGCAATCTTTTTATCTTTTAAAAGTTCGCAAGGAAAGGCATCAAATATTTCATTTGCTACTATAAAGGCATAGTCTACTTCCACATCACAGATATCATCAAAATGCTTTATCTGTATATCGGAACCAAAGCGCTCTTCAATATATTTTAACTGCGCTTTTTGTACTTCAGGTTGGCGCTCTACTATCCCAAATTTTAATGTTTTAACTAAAGTTGGATCACAGGTATAGAGCCACTGGATCATGTCACAAAGTAAGTACCCTTGATGGGCTCCTATCTCTATAAGCCAACCATTCTTATCTGCCTTCCCCTCTTTGAGTAAAGTATAAAAGTAGTTTGCAATACTTGCCCCAAAAAAAGGGCTTGTACTTACAGCCGTATAAAAATCACCAGACTTACCTATCGTTTTAAAATTTTTATAATACCCTTCTTCTCCATAAAGCCATTTTTGCATATACTTACTAAATTGCATTCTCTACCTTACTATATAAGCTTAATAATTCTATCTGCTTATCTATTACATATATTTTTTGATCTAATTTTCTTACTTCTAAGGAGTTACGCATAAGTGCAGTATCATAAGAAGTTTTTTCACCCGCTAAAGCAAGGTTTTTAGTTGTACGATAAAGTCTTTTATAGAGTGTTGCATCTTTTTTTGCTAATGCTATTTTCTTATCAATAATTCTTAATTTTTGTTTGACAAGTCTATACTCTTCATCTATCATATGTTTACGCTCAATCACTTCTGTTTGTGCTTTTAAATGCTCCACTTTACTCGCTTCAATATCTGAAAACATATTAATATTAAGTGGCATTGAAATACTAAAACCATACGTGAAATATCTTTCTTCTATCCCTGGTCTTGCAAACAATGGATTTAAGTCTTCATCTGTGTACCTTGCTTGTACTGCGACGGTAGGTAGATACTTCGCCCATGTTATTTTCGAATTATACCCCTTCTCTCTAGCCCGTAGTTTATCACGTGCTAGTTCAAGATTTTTACCTTTATAACGCTCTGCCGATATAAGTTTTAATCTTGGTAGTTTTAATGTTCTTGGATTTTTATCACTTAAGAGTGCAAAACTATGTTCCAAACTCATCATAGATGTTTCTATTTCTAATAATTTTGTCTCATCTTTATTTTTCTTGAGTATCGATTGATCTAAGAAACTACTATCTATCAATCCCGCCTCATAACTTTCTCGCTTCTGCCGTATATCAATAGTATCATTTTTAATTAAAAGTGCTAACTTTTTCTTTTCAAGTTTCATCTTTTTCATTTCAAATAAAAGCTTGACGGCATCACCAATGGTTTTTCTTTTTTTCAACTTAATATCTACCGCATTTGCACCTCTAATTGCTTTAGCATATTTTATGGCATAGTAAATACCGCCAGATCTAAAAATAGGCTGGTCAATACCTACTGTAAAACTTCCTGTTTGTACCGTTTGATTTGTAAATTGTTTAGAATAACTTTTACGATACTGCAGTATGATAGGATTTATCCAAGAATTTTCCAGTATGTCACTTTGTGCAGTATTCGACTGAAACTGGTAGTCAAAAAGTATTTTTTTATTATTGGAAAGAATATCACTTAATTCATCTGCTTGCCCTGCAGATACAAATAATAAACTACAAAGTATTAAGAACTTGTTCAAAACGTTTAAATCCTTCATCTATTTCACTTTTAGTAATGGTTATACTTGGTAAAAAGCGTACTGTATTCCGCCCTGCCTTAAGTATCACTAGCCCCTCAATCATAGACTTTTTAATGATACTTCCTTGGATTTCTACATTCTTTGCACGAAGTCCACGCATAAGTCCAAGCCCTACTTCTTTTTCAAAAAGGTTTCCATATCTACTTACAACTTTTTTTAACTTTTGCGAAAAGTAAAGTAAAGTTTCATCTATACTCCCATCATCATACATAGGTTTTAATACATCCAGTACGGCAAGTCCAGCCACAGTACTTAAGTAATTACCTCCAAAAGTACTACCATGATCACCTGCACTTAGTACCTCTTTATGTTTTGTCATGACTGCACCTATGGGTACTCCACCACCAAGTCCTTTAGCAAGTGTAATAATATCTGGTTCTATTTCATAAAGATTTGAAGCTAGAAATTCACCTGTACGATACACACCCGTTTGCACTTCATCCACTATCAATAAAATCTCTTTACTTTTTAGGTAATTTGCTAGATTTTGTATCTCCTCTTTTTCAAAAGGTTGCACCCCGCCCTCACCTTGTACCAGTTCTATAAGAACTGCCACTGTTTCAGAATCTATAGCAGTATAAACATCTTCTATACTCTTCTCATACGAAAACCCATCAGGATATGGAGAAAAATGTGGTGTATGAAAACTCTCTTGTCCTGTGGCTTTCACTGTGGTTATTGTACGTCCATGGAATGAGTGTTCTAAGGTTATGACCTTATAACGCTTATTTTTAAATTTTGTCTCACCATATTTACGTGCTATTTTAATAGCTCCTTCATTTGCTTCAGCACCAGAGTTTGCAAAGAAAATACCCATATCATAGCCACTTAATTCCACTATTTTCTGTGCTAGTTTTGCTTGAGGTTCTATCACCTGTAAGTTAGAGATATGGATGATATTTTTCGCCTGTTCACAAAGTGCAGTAGTGAGTGTATCATTGCCATGTCCAACAGAGTTTACCCCTATGCCAGAAGCAAAGTCTATATAGTCCTTACCATTTTCATCATATAGTGTTGAACCCACACCTTTTACAAAGTTGGTGTAGTCACGTGCATATGTTTGGAGTACGTATTGTTTATCTTGTTGTTCTAAATTCATTTATTCTATCCTTCTACTCTTTCTATCTCTATTTTCACTTCTTGAAAACAAGCACTTTCACCTTCATCACTTACCATCGATGGGGTAAGTATATTTAGTCCCAAAGTATTGCTTGTTACTAGTAAACAATCTGCTCTCAAATCAACATTATGTTTCACTTCTAGTTCTACACTGCCATACTCAGAACTAAGCCTCAGCATCACCCCTTCTTCATAGCCTTTCTCAGGATGTATTTGTACTTTATTGTCACGTTTAAACTGTGTGTTAAGTGCTTTATTTGTTTTAGGAGAGAGTAACCAAAAGCGTTCATCTTGTACTTTGTTTTTCTTCGATGTTCTCACTTTTGTAAAACTTTTTGTGTTAATAAAATCATCGTCATAATCTTCAATGAATACATACTCATCATCACCATCTTCTCCAAAACCTTCAGAGTAAGGTATTTCTTCATAGGCAGGTGAAACCACCGTTCCTACTTCTTCGTTACATTGTTCTAACCATTTTTCTATATATATCTCTTCCTTCTCTAACTCTTCCAAGTTAAATGCATCAAAAAGGTACTTCGTAAAATCATATTCACTGATACCTATTTCAGAGTCTACAACTTTATTCATCTTCTCTACATACTGATGTCCATAACTTAGTCTCACGTCTTCTTTTTCAAAGAAGTTCTTTGAGGGTATGACTATCTTTGCTCTTTTTGAAGTTTCATTTTCATAAAGTCCAAAATAAATAAGGTTTTCCACCTTCTCTAACTCTTCACAAACACGAGTTGAGTCTGGCATAGACTCTGCAGGATTTCCACCCTGTACTAAAACCGTATCAAAGTCTGAAAAGTTTGTGACTACTTTAGATACCGTTTTACATGCCACATCAAAAGGATTTTCAAACCCAAGTTTAGAATTACCCAAATAATGCACACCAGAGCCTTCTTTTCCAAAGAGTCCAAGCAAAGCGGCCAATGAATCTATGGCATGTAGCGTAGAAGCCCCAGTAGAGTACTTTTGAACACCCGTTCCCACAAGAAAAATGACTTTTTGATCACGCAGATAATTTAATGCATATCCTAACTGACCTAAATCTGTACCGATATACTCTAAAATAGGTTTTATACGATGCTCTTGTGTAAAATCATAAAAGTCTTCATACTCACTGGCAAACTCTTCTAGCCACTCGGTATCTTGAGAGTCTTCCATATAAACAAAACGTGCTAACATAATGGCTAAATAGTAATCTGTGCGAGGCTGTATCTGTAAATGTAAGTCTGCCTTTTTAGCAATGGCTGTCTTTACAGGGTCGATGACTACAATATTTTTACCTTCTAAAAATGGCAATATATGTGCATTGGTTACTGTAACATTTCGTCCCCATATTACAACAGTATCAGCCTCTTTTATCTGTTCTAGTGGTAAGACTCTATTAACCCCTCTACCCTCTACGATACCCGCATCACCAGCACCATCACAAAGACTACCATGCGTAAGCGTACCATTCATTTTTTCCATAAACAAATTGGTTACTTCTTGCATCACACCCATATTTCCAGAGCCTCTCCAAAGTAAAGATGTTGGTTTTTTAAAAGCAATTTCGACTGCCTGAAGAGCCTCATCCATACTTACTTCTAGCCCATTTACACGAGGTTTTTCTATGCGAGGTTCATCTTGTATACTTTTATTGAGCAAAGTACAAAGTGCCCCATTGCCTACAGGATGTTCATTGTCCCCCTTAATACTAGCAAACCCCTCTTCTACGACTATTTTACATGCATCATAGCAGTCTAATGCACAGGCTGTGGTTTTATTCATTATTTAATCTCAACTTTCATCAGCTTGGAAAATATTCCCTTAGGTGCAGGTAGGTAAATCTCTGCCCTATAAGAAGAGATAAACTTTTCATCTGCCACTTTCCAAACTTTATCTACTTTATATTCTGTCTTTTCTCCATCTAAATAAACAATTTTTTGCTCTATCTGTTCAAGCTCATCTGGTTCTAAAAAAAGTACCAATTTTGCACGACTCGCATCTTCTACCTTAGCAAGTGGTGAACCTGGGGCTACAAAGTCACCCACTCTTACTAAAAGTTGGTACAAATATTTATTTTTCAAGACTATAGATTTTTTAGAAATTATATCTTCAAGTTGTGCCACTTTATAGTGCATATCAAGTATCTGTTTTTGCAAAGAAATTATTTTTTCACGTGTACTCAGATATTGTGTTTTTGATGAAGTAAATGCGCTATATGCATTGTCTTTTTGTGTTCTAGATGCTGTTGAAAGCTTAGAAAGTCGCTTATAATAACTCTCTTGTCTCTTTACACTTCCGTTTAGTCCTCTGGCAATATCTCTATTTATTTTCAACATCTCATTTAAAAGTGCTATACTTTTTTTAGAGTCTTTTAAATTAACACTATCCAATGTATCATCTATACGCACAACTCTTTTTGAGTCAACCATTGTACCTTCAGCAGCCAAGTCAACTTCTATGACTAGCCCACTTACCGCTGACTTCATCGTCACAGATTCATAAGACTCCACTTTTGCATAGTGTACTTTTGCAAAAATAAATAGTGGTGTAAGTAGTAATAAAAATATTTTATTCATAGATAGTTCTTTTTTTATTTGATTATATCGAAATGGAGTTAATATTGAGAAAAAGGTGCAACGATAAGTTATATTCACTACCGCTATATCTTTATAGTATCTTAGTTTTTTGGAGTCATTCCAATAGGTTTGTAGATTAATATGCTAGACTTATATTCAAAATAATAGATATGGATAAAAATGAAGCAACCTACTAAAGATGAAATTTGTAATTTTGTTATCAAGGCATGTACCACTACTACGAATGAAAAATTTTATCTTTGTACTGTTGATTTAGAAACTGCACTTAAAATTAAGAAATCTATACCTTTGACATTAACAAATTATGAAGTAGTCATTACCGAAAGATATGTACGTCATGTTAGAAATGGTCATCATGATGACTTAAACTTTATCTGCCTTATTCCAGAACTCATCAAATCTTTTGACTCCGTACACAAGACAAGCGAACAAAATCAAAGAACTAAAAAAATAGAAATATGTGTTATTTTTCAAAAAAAATATGACAATGATATTGTTAAGCTTGTAAAATTGCGAGATATATTTAACAAGTCATTATCGTTAAAAACTATATTTAGAAAAGGTTAATTGATTTTCCAATAGACCAAAAACTATTGGAGAAGTTGTTAGCTGTGGTCTGATGCCTTATGCTTACGCATAATCCCCAAAGTAACGTCTTATAACGGACTACTAACTGGTTTTAGAAGTATATTATATCATAAAATCGTATAAAATGATACATATTGAGTTGTTTTTCAAGGTGTACCAATAATAAAAACTATAATAATGGTACACTTTTTGGTACACCTCTATATGTAAAATAGTACATTTTGACTGTGTATAACTATGAAAAATGATTTTTTTATGTTGATTGAGATGGCTTGTACTGCCGATTGTATAGGGTTTTAACGTAAAAATGCACTTTCGTGCATAAATACAAGGAGCAACGATAAGCCGGGTTTTGTCGTGGGTAGTTATTTATCTAGGTGTATGGTTACCCATACACTCAAGCGAAGTATGTGTGCTGACTAAACAGCTTGTGAGACTTGTACCATATACTTCTTGCTGCGAACAGGGTTTACCTAGCTGAGTGTGTTACCACACCCACTGGTGGGCTCTTACCCCACCCTTTCACCTTCACCGAAAACGGCTGAATACTTTCTGTTGCACTTGCCCTCAGATTACTCTGGCCATCCGTTAGATGGAGTCCCGTCTCACCTGCAGCCCGGACTTTCCTCTCGTGACAAAGATGTCACCAGCAACTACCTATTGCACCTTACGCGAATTATAACATATTAAAAGATAGACAATCCAGTCTTTGTCGTAAATTTTTCTAACGCAAGTGTACCTGCATGAGAATTACCATATTTATTGAGTGCAGGAGACCATACTGCTATGGACATCTTGCCTGGAACAATAGCGGCAATACCACCACCTACTCCACTCTTTGCAGGCAAACCAACATGAAAAGCAAATTCACCACTAGCATCATAGTGTCCACAAGTAAGCATCACTGCGTTAATACGTTTTGTTCGGGAAGGAGAAGTAAAGTGTTTTTGAGAGATGGGATCACTACCACCAAAAGCTAAGAACAACATAGAACGTGATAACTCTTCTGTATTCATCGTAATGGCACAATGCTTAAAGTATGTCATCACAGAACCTTGTACATCATTTTCAAAATTACCAAAACTTTTCATAAGTCTAGCCAATGCCAAATTTCTATCCCCATGTTCCATCTCAGAATTCGCTACTTCAGCATCAAAAGAAAGTTTTGGGTTATCAGATATTTCACGTATAAAGTTTATAATTACTTCTAGTGTTTTATATTCATCCTTATAGTGACTAATCAAAGAATCTGTAATCGTAATAGCACCAGCATTAATAAAGGGATTACGAGGAATACCATTTTCATACTCTAACTGTACCAAAGAGTTAAATGCATTACCTGAAGGTTCTACACCTACACGTTTATAAAGCTCTTTTGAGTATAGGTCGAGCGCTAATGTAAATGTAAATACCTTAGAAATACTCTGTATAGAGAATGCCTTTTTACTATCACCCACAGAATAGATTGTACCATCCTCAAGTGTCACAGTCATAGCAAACTGTCCCTTCTTTACTTCTGCTAAAGCAGGAATATAATCTGCTACTTTCCCACGCATAAGCTCAGGCTGTATTTCATCGTATATTTCATCAAGTATTTTTTGGTAATTCATAGGCATACTTTTTTAGAATATTATACTCTAAATAAAAAGAAAAGAGGCGTTAG
>Ga0256844_10000182_pt1 | contig 25067 bp, 42 predicted proteins | sample MusselsmetaG_FD_189100 | JGI IMG/M metagenome (GOLD analysis project Ga0256844, IMG submission 189100) | Mussel associated microbial communities from hydrothermal vent at the East Pacific Rise, Pacific Ocean - Mussels | ecosystem: Host-associated > Mollusca > Shell > Unclassified ... | reverse complement strand
GTCTATAGTGTATAACCTACTAGGTCAATATGGGTGTAGTAAGTCCAAAGGCTTTACACAGTCAAGAATAGTGAAAGGTTAACCATGGCACTAGCTAACAACCTATACAAGACTGCAAAACGCTTGATAGATAAGTTTGGTTCAGATGTTACTTTACACACTTTCTCTAGTGGTGTGTACGACCCTCTTACAGGTTCAAATGCATCTACCGCAACAGATACACCTACCAAAGCTTTTATAAGCTCGGTAGGCTCTTCTAATGTAGTAGAGGGAGTAATCAACATAGATGATAGTAACTTACTCCTACTAGCAACAGACCTCAACAAAGGTGACTTTATACAACATAGAAATACTAAGTATAAAATCATTGCAATCATTGAGAGAGTAGAGGCACAGAACTTACCTATAATCTTTACTGTAATTGGTAGAAGTGTATAATGGTAATCATTACCACTAATACAGCTAACATCTCCTTGGAGTTTGATACTCTTACTGATGATATAGAAAAGCTTATCACAGCTGAGGTTAAGGCATACAGAAACGAACTAGTAAGAATTACACCCGTGGACAGTGGGGAAATGAGGAACAGTTGGGGTAAAGTAGAATATAATGGTAACTGGCATTGGCACTTCAAGAACACAGCTGACCATGCGTTCGTTATAGCTAGAGGTAGAAGAAAGTTACTCAATCAGAATGGGCTTTCCCGTTGGTATGGTGCCAGAGGTATTTGGCACAATGGTATAAGACCATTTATGAAAAGATTTGAAAGGAAATTACTTGGCAAAATTAACAATATGGACAGCTAAACCTTTGCTAGATGCAGAGTTTCAAGCTAACTGGACACTAACACCAATTCAGTACGACGGAGCAGACTTTAACGAGCCTCACAGTGACTGGGTTAGTATAGCACTCATACCAACTGATAGAAAGATAGTAGGTTTTGATGGTACGCTAGGTGGTAGGAAGAGTGAAGAGGGTATAATACGAGTGCGTACGTATTCAACAAGTGCAACACAAGCCTTAGCCTTAGCAGGTAAAGTAGCTACATTCCTAGAGTGTAGAGAACTTAATGGGCTAACTATAGGAGTTTGTGAGCCTGACGGTGGTGGAGCAGTTCCACTTGATAATAGTCTCTATGAGACAGAAATAACATTTAATATAAAGGTAATAAAATGAGTACAGTATTAACAGAAAGAAGTGCGTTGTTTTTAAGACAAGCACCAACAGCACCAACACCACCTGCAAACTTTGTAGAGACAAACAAGCCAATCTTGGTTACTCCTACATTTGCTAAGATTAGTACTAACAGAATGAATGGTGCTATGAATGCACAAGATGAGTTAATAGACCTTTGTCGTTCTAAAGCCTCTTTCACAGCAGGGGTAGATATGAGAGCTACGGGAGCAAACATGACCGCAGTGCCTGAGTATGCAGAGCTTATGAAAGTATGTGGGTTCAATGGTGTAGCTAGTGCAGATACATATGACCTAGGAAACACAGTGGCATCAATCCCTCATGGTTCAGCGCAGGTATTCCTAGATGGTCACAAGTTTACATTCACTGATACACTAGTAGGTGCTATGACTATGAACTTTGTGATTGGTCAAGTAGCTAATATCAGTACGGTACTGAGCGGTTATATAGATAGTGAAGTCCCTACAGATGAAACTAACCCTAAAGTAGCCCTAAACCCTGAAAAAGCTTTAGTTGTATCTTGTATGGATATTGTTTCTTATGATGGGACTGTCATACCCACTGAGAGTATCATAATTAAGACTAACCCTCAGATAGCTGAGAGTTATACAATGGGTGGTGCTTCAGGTATTAAGCAGAATACGATTACTAACTACTCACTCACAATGGATATTAAGTTTCCCGTTGAAGGTACTGAGTATGGTGAAGCCTCTAAAGCTATCCGTGATGGAGATATTAAAGAGATACGTATCGTTATAGGTGCAGATAGTGCAGGTAAACCGGTTGATGGTGAATCAGTGGTTATTAAATGTGATGCCTCTAAGATGGTTAGCTATACTGACTCTGATAATGCAGGGTTACTAGATAGAGTGTTATCATTCAGACTATTCGACAACACAAAACCCGCTATGGTTCTAACTACTGGTAAGACTTCAGGTCTATAATCATGGCTGATTTAAATATAAATGTAAATGTGAATGGTGAAGAGAAGCTCAACCATTTAAGCGAAGCTATAGGTAGGGTAGGGGATAAGGTAAAGGAACAAACACACGCCTTAGCTGATTATGTAAATGGGTGGACTGGGCTAGGTGCTGTCTTTGCCGGTTTGGTTGTCAGTGGACTTAAGTGGAGTGATACACTCAAAGAGATGCGTGGAGAAACAGACACTTTCAAGAATGCACAAGATGAACTTTCAGACTCCTTAGGAATGTTTACTGGTGCGGTTATAGATGCAAGTAGGGTTGGTGAAATATACAAACCCCTACTCAGTAAGTTAACAGAGGGTTTTGATGAATTAACCTACGCCCTAACTGGTACTTCTAAAGCTATGGAAGATTACAAGGTTGAAAAGGAAGAGTTTGCTATATGGGAGAAGAAGAACTTAGAAGACATCAAAGTTATAGAAGCTAAAAAAGCTGAGATGGCTAAGAAGCGTGAAGCTAGAGAAGCTAAAGCCGAAGAGAACTCCAAGAAGAGAGCAGAAGCAAAGGCTATCAGAGAAGCTAAAGCAGACGCAGATGCAGACGTTAGACATCAAAAGCATTTGAGTAGGCTTGATGAAATAGTACGTGCAGAACTTAAAGTGCTTGAAGATAAAGCCAAAGCTGATAATGATGCCTATGAAGCTGAATTACTCAGACTAGATGCTATGGTAGACTCTGCAAACGCTATAGAGAATGTAACCCAAGAGGTGCAGAAGGCTGTAGAAGTTGAAAGAGAATATACACAAGCTATAGAAGAGAGTAGCAGTGCAAGAGTTGAAGGAGCTAAACAGTCTCAACAATCAACACACGATGCTTACTTCCACCCTGAAAGAGGGGGGTCATATTCTAACTCCTCTAATGGAGTTATGGATAGAGGGTCAATAAGGGATATGCAAGAGGGCGGTTATACTGCGGTACAAAGTGTAAGAGGTCAACTGTTTAACCCTATGCAAGATATAATGGAAGACATAGCTAGAACTAATAGACGTATGTCGAGAGGAGATAATTAATGACACTAGTAGCACAAGAAATAACAGAGTTTCTAAGTACTAACCTTAAGAACCCATACCCTGAGTGGACAAAATCCACTATGTATAAGGCACTAAACAAAGTTAGGTATCATAACTATGTTTATATGTCTGTTACTAATGATAACAGGGGTGTAGCCCCTGACCTTAACTCAGGTAAGTGGTTACTTATGGAGGTGGATAATGCTTATGCAAGTATTGACCTCCATAGCCACACGGGGACAATAGGTAACAAAGATACCATTACAAACCCTGCATCAAAGGAGATAACATATGAATTCAGTGGGAGTGGTGTAACAACACTAGTACTAGGAGGAGTTAAAGCCGATGAAGTAATAGTAGAACAGTACAGAGGGGCTAACCTCCTTCATACTAAAAATTACCCAGTAGCAGGAGTAAGGAAAGTTAACTCATGGTACAAGTACTACTTCGACCCTCTCCCAACTTCAGGAACGGGGAATATATTTGTAGACACTAGAGACATTGTTATCCGTAACATACTCCCTAATACAGATACTATTAAGGTTGTAGTAAAATTTACCTCAGATGGTGAAGCAGTAGTAAATGCAATGGTTGCAGGTAAAGGACAATACTTAGGGGATACACAGTATGGGGTTAATGTTAATGTGGTTGATTACTCTGAAAAGATAATAGACCCTAAGACTGGAATTACTGAACTGGTAGAACATGACTCGGTAGAGTTGATGAGTATACCACTGAAGATAAATGCAATTGATACTATGCCTTCAAAGCGTGAAATCAAAAAAGCTTTAGGTAAAGTAAATATGTTTATCGTTGATGATGCTGAGAAGTCTTACTATGAGAGTTTGATTATAATGGCATATCCAGAAAAATTTAGTATAATGATTACTAATCAAGTTATAGCAGATGCACAACTTAAATTAAGAGAGGTAATATAATGAGTAAACAAACGTTAATGAGTAGGGTGGACGTGTCCACCTCTCTACGTTTCTCAGGTTCACAGTCAATCACTAAAGGTAGTCCAGTTGTATGGATACTTAATGAATTTGACGCGTTTAAACTAACTGAGAAATGTAAGGTATCTATGGACGCTACACCCTTTGTAAACTTCAAAGCGGGTAATGAGTTTATAATCAAGAAAGGTGCTACATACATCTTTGATAGAGATACAGAGGTTGCATTAGCATACCCACAAGAGAAGACACAAGACATTTTAATAGAGAATAACAACTATAATGATGTACATACAAATGTAACCATCGAGGCAGAGAAAGCACCAGTAGCCCATGCAGGTTCTAACCAACGTGTAACTATAGGTCAAGCAGTTCGTGTAGTAGGTAGTGATTATCCTATACCACCTGCAACGATTGCTAAGCGTGAATGGATACTCAACGGAGTAGTTAAAGGTAATACTAACATCTTTAGTTATATACCTGCTCGTGCAGGACGTGACGACCTTATATACCGCATCACTGATAGTGGTGGACGTATAGCACAGGATAACCTCTATGTAGACATTCAAGAGAAAGCAGTTATAGATGATTATAGTCAAGGTGAAGTTGGTAAGGGTGGTTGTAGAGATTGTAGTATAGTAGCGAGTGCAATAACTGTACATACACTTATGACAGTAGGTAAGACAACAACTGGTAAAGTAAACATAGTTGCTACATTCCCAGTTAAACACGGGACAGCTTGGGAGGTGAGATATTGGACAGAAATACTTTTAAATGGTGTACCTATCACAGCCACTAAACACGACTATGACGGTTCAAGTTCTGCATACACCCACACTGAGAACCATACTTATGTAGGGACACTTAAGAAAGGTGACACTCTTACAGCTAGGACAGATATACTAGAAGGTACTATATACAAGCAAGGTGTATACGCCGGAACACCTCAAATTAATTTAACAGTCACAGAAAGGACTAAATAACATGAAGAAGATAACAACAACGATAACACAATTTCCAACAGCTCCGAACTCTACAAGTGATACAGATGCAGAGTTTAACTCAAAGGCTGATGCCTTTGTAGCACATCAAGCGACATCATATACACCAGAGGTTAACGCATGGGCTACTGAAGCCAACGCGTTAGCAACTGAGATTAATAACATAGTAGGGACAATACCTACAGGTACTATAAACGATAACACGGTAGCCACTGATAAGGTTTGGAGTAGTAAAAAAGTAGAAGGAGAGTTAGGTAAAAAAGCATCTGTGGAACATGGCACTTGGCACATAGGTACATGGACTAAATATAGTGATGGCTCTGTAGTTCTAATAGGGGGTAAAGGTGCAACTATGACAAACGTGAAACTACTGGACGTTATAGAGCCTTTGCCCTTTGCTCTAGTAGGACTAGCCGTTGTTAATGCCTTCACTATCAAAGAGACACAAGAGCCTATGTTAGTCAAAGGGTATATACAAGGGACAGACATAAGAGTGTCAGGGTACACAGTTAGTGGAAATGTAGTATCCCAAACCGCTCAAATACGTATGGCTATAAATGGTCGTTGGAAATAGGGGTTAATTAACACCCTGACCATTTGTAATGGCACAAGTATAGTTAGAGTATGAGGCTTCACCCCTTCTTAAGAAGTAGGGGTTAACTGGGTTCTTACTTGGTTTTGCTTTAATCTCTAAAGCCTTTGCTCTTCGTGCTTTGTTTCGTGCTATAGTTCTTGTACACGTAAGACATAGTTTATTATAATATCTTTTTGACTGCCCACTATTAGCACCATTAGTTGTTCTCACTGCTGAACTAAAATTGTCTCTATTAACAAGCTTACTCACCCCGCACTTCATACACTGCTTACCATATTTTAACTCTTCTTCTGTAATATTATCTTGCATATTCAATCCTTTATATTAAGTTAATACCAAACCTATTCTTTGAATAGGTTCAGAATTATCTTGATTATGATAAGCTTTTATAGTTATGCTCAAAACTTTAATTAATGAGAAGAAAACTTAGTTAGAAGTTCTCTTCTATTTAACACTACTGCCCAAACTCAATTGGCTTCCCTGATAGTGGTTGTTTATGTGTTTACTCACATCAACCCCCTACAAGTAGGAGGCTAATCTAAATAAAGATTGTCTTGTTTCGACTCAGAGACAACCTAACTAGCTAATGATATAACTAGTGATATACAACTAATTAAAACCGTTGTAAGACATAACCCAATAAAGGCTATCTCTCTTCTTAGTCTAGCTTTTTCATTATCTTTCACCTCCTTTGCTTCTTCAAATTCTGTATAGTCTGTATAACCTGACTCCTCAAACTCATGTAATAGGTCTATCATTCTTTGTTGTGTCATTTTCATTTGACTAACACCGCAACAACTAAGACAGATAGGATTAAGCCTACCACTATATAATCTAACACTCTAACCTTCGCAGTGTCCCGCATACGCTGAAGCTCTTTGAGCCTCTCATTTTCTTGTCTATCTAGTTTAACGAACTCGTATAAATCAATCATTTAAATCCTTTCTGTTTTTTACTATTAAGAGTATACTATAAGAGAGCTTCAAGCCACCTTAACTCTTATTAGCCTTAATTCTCTCAGCTACCATTACATCTAGTAGCCCAACGATTGTACGTCCTTCAGCCTTAGCTAACTCTTTTAACTTCTCGTGTGCATCTACTGATACAAACATATGTGTTCTGTCTTTACTGTTTTTCATTTTCTATTCTTTCAATTAAATCGTTCAGATAATACTGAGCTTTTTTGAGGTCTTCTAACCCGTTCTTGTTTTTGTATCTTGAAATGTACTTGATAACATTCCCTTCATTCCAACCTATGTTGTTTGCATTGTTATACTCCAAAGGGCTTATAGCCATTTCTGAATAATGCTTGGGACTTACTGCATCTTCAGGTTCTACTAAAGAGATAAACTTAGGTCTTGGATTAATGTTTGCATTTCTAGTATTAAAGTCTTCTTCACTTTCATACTTTGACTTTGAGGTCCATTCAACATTGGTTATACTATCAAAATATTTCACTTGTTTTTTCATTATTCTGCCTCCTTAAAGGGTGATTGTTTTCCCTCATGCTGATATGCTTCGCATGAGTCTTTTGAAGGGCAGTACCAACAACGGGAACTGCTTGGGTTCACTTCGTTGTTTGTAAAGTCCAGTGCTTTCTTACCCGCTTTCTTTGCTACCTTCTTAAATGTTTTTAACTCCTTTACTGTTACATCAACCATTTTATCTTTGGCTCTAGGCTGACATATATGCAATGTTACTTCTTTAGTTTTAGGAAAGAGTTTCATAGCGCCTAGAGCATATAACATTAACTGAGTGTTGCCTTCTGCTTTAACTTGTGTCTTTCCTGACTTAAGGTCTATAACGTGCAAGTGTCCTTGGTCATATACAAGGGCATCACAAGTACCATAGCACCCTTTGAATATCTCAACTCTAGCTTCATATAGGCTCTCACTTGTTGAGGTCTCATACTCACGTACATAGTTTACATACTGTTCAGCAGTGTAAAGTAACCCACTAAATAACTGCCCTACTGTCTTACCATACTTAAGGGCTAACTCACCCACTGAATGTGTAACTGTCCCAACCTCTGCATATACATTAGTTGTATAAGGAGGCTCAACCTCCTTGATACTTGCAGGACACTCTAACCATCTGTTTGAGCCACTTGGACTAAGCACTGCGTGATTACTCATCTAGTGCCTCTCTAATTGCATTCAGTTTATCCTCACTCTCAACCACTAAGCGTCTAAGTTCTGTGAAGTCTAAATCTCTTAGAGCTACACCATTATCATTAGGTGGATAGCTATCCTCTTCTAGGCTGTCTATAAGTCTTTCTATTTCTTCCATTGTTTACCCTTCATAGTTTATTGTTACTTTAGCCTCATTGTGCATATGTAACTTTTTGTTGATTTTAGTCTTAGGCATAAAGCCCTTTAACACCTCAAAACTTTTATCATAGGCTTTCTCTACTGTCTTAACCATCTTCTTAGCTTGTTTCTCAGTATCACACTCAATACAAATACTGTCATGAACTGTTAAAACTATCTTAGCCTTTGGCTCTTCCTCTAGTATAAGGTCTATAGCTGTCTTCATGGCTTCAGCTCCTGCACCTTGTGAAGGTATGTTAATACTCTCACTGTATGACTCAGCCCAAACCTTACGACCCATTGGAGTACTTACATATAAGCCTCTTTTGTTTCGTATGGCTTTACCTGCTTTCACATGGTAAGCCTTGATGTCATTAAACAGCATTAACCATTTATCTCGAAATCGTTTTACATCTTCTATAGGATAAACTTCACCAGTATATGTCTGAATAAATATTTGTACAACTTCAACCCCTGCACCGTACATAGTACCTAAGTTTACTCCCTTGCCACATTGTCTTTGGTCTTTAGTTACTTCATCTTCAGGTATCCCAAATAAAAATGACGCTACATACTTATGTAAATCTACACCCTCTATAAGTAACCCCATCATTTTCTCAGAGTTCATAACCAGTGATGCAGTAAAGGTCTCTAATCCAGTATAGTCACACTCAACTAAATACTTACCTTCACTAGCTCTGAAACAACCCTTAAGCTTTCTATCTATCTGCTGAAGGTTTTGCCAAGCACTTACACCTTTAGGCTCACGCTTGGAACACGTCCAACGCCCTGACTTAGCACCACCTACTTTAAAGACCCCATGCACTTTAGGAAAGTTAAACTTTTTCTCTAGTGTTGAAATCTTCTTTGATAAGTCTTTAGCTTTCATAACTAAAGAGGCTCTATCATCTGTATAACTTAGAGCTGTAAGTGTCTCTTTGTTTGATGAGGCAATGTCTAGCCATTCACATAACTGCTTAGGACTGTTGAAGTTAAGCCCATTGGGTAACTGCTTAGTAATGTTTGATAACTCAGCCTTAAACTCCTCCACGAACTTTAGTCTAGCATCATGGTCTACTGCGATACCATTCCAAGCGTACTTGTAACTATAGACTATATTTCTCATATCAAGCTTGAAGGCTTCGTTATCTCTTAATTGTGGTTCGTACACATTGTAAAGAAGCTCTAAGGCTTCAACGTCATAACGAGCGTATGACAGTTGCTCTTTTGTAAGCTCACCGCTCCAGTCTGAAGCACCTAAAGAGTCTTTATCTTCAAACCCTTCGCGTACTAACTGACTGCCTAGTGAATGAGACTCCTCACGTGAGTGAAGATACTTAGAGGCTAGAAGAGTATCAAAGATAGCCTTAGGCTTGATGTCTTTGAACTCATCTGTCATGAACTCGTAATAACCATTCTGAATAACTACTAAATCTGCCTTCTCTATGATACTTTTAATCTTTGCAAACTTTTCAGGGTTCTTAAACATATCATATATCTTAGCTTTCTTGTTGGGTTTCTTTATCTGCACTAGCCTAAGTTTTCCATAGAGTCCATTAGCGGACTCTATATCTAGGAATATAATCTTACTCATCTAGTAATTCCCACTTCTCTTGTCTATAGGTAGAAGACACAGTGTTTTTTCCTTCTTGTACTATAACTCTATTACCCCATAAGTCTAGCTCATGGCAAGTATAAATAGAGCCAATTTCTTTAATATTTGATACTAGGACTTTAATCTTTCTACCTATTAACTCATCATTGCTATCTATATCTGGCGTTGTTAGTATTTTATTCATGTAGTTCTCCTATTAGTGAACGGTTGAACGATACAGCCTTTTCAACAGCTTGATAGTGTTCTTCGTCCTTTGTAGTAGTGCGAATCTTTTCTAGCATAGCTCTACCTAGCTCAACTTTCATGTGTATAGCATATTCATACTCCTCCTCTTGAAAGAAGGAAGGCTCTACACCGTATAAGTATTCTGTCTTTTTCATAATTTAACTCCTAACCAGTTCAAGAAGGAGATTAATCCTTCTTCTTCTTCTTTTTCTTCTTCTTTTTCTTTGGCTCTTCGTCCGTTGCTGAGAAACCCGACTTAAAACCTTCAGTAGCTTCGAAATCATCTCCCCCACCAGTATACTCGACTAGCTTAATAATCTGAAGTCCGTTAAAGTTAAGCTTGATACCCATATCTTTTTTGTATGTCCATACATAAGTACTGGTGCTTAGATTAGCTATCGTCCCACGTCCAACACTTGGCATGTTCTCAGTCGCTATCTTAACGTTACTTGCATCATACACAGCCGGTATGCGTGTAGTGTTAGCAAGGAAGAGAGTCTTACCAGTATCTTCATCTGCCGGGAACTCATCTGAAGCCTCGGAGATGAAGTAAGGTAGGTTACGAGGCGTTCCCGTTCCTTCTTCGTCCCAAGCATCATTAATCATTTCTACTAAAGCTTTGTTAGCCTTCTTATCATCTACGGCAAACACTATTTGAAATTTTTCATTATCATTTGGCTCAGTTAGTCTTACGCTTTTAATTCTTATGTCTTCTACTATCATATTAATTCCCTTGTCTTTTATACATTAATTTACTGGTTGTACCTTCAAAATGAGTACGCCCAGAGCCTTTTTTTGTTTGCCCTTTTTTCATGCTAGGGGACCTAAAGCCGTTAGGACTTCTGTTTAAACCTACTTGACCTAGCAATAATGCTATATGTAAAGCATTCATACTATTTACCCTCTTTCTTTAATGCTTTCGCTTGTTCCATCTGCTTTTCAATTACAGCACCTTTAACACCTTGCTCTATAGAAGCCTTAATTAGTTTTAATGCCTTCTTACCTTTGCCTTTGTCAAGTGCTTTAACTATGTTGTTGTGCATAGTGATAAGTATGTTTTCACCTTTTTCACCTACAACTAATGCCTCTGCGAAGATTGATAGTGGTTTTTCAACCTGCTCTGAAGGAATACAAGTTCTATCTATAAGTGCAATAGTTAAGCGTCCTGCATCTGTTACCTCTTTGGCTTGTTCATCTTTGCCTTCTTGTGTTAATAGCTCTGCTATAATAGCCTTTACGTCTTTACGCTTGAATGCGCTAATTAATGTTGCGTTCATAATTTTCCTTTAATATTACAGTTTAGTGAGTTGTTGCTCGTAATAGTATTATACTATAAGATACCTTACAGTGCCTTTAGTTCTTCACCATTCAATAAATAAAACCATTCTTTTGTGCTATCACCCACTGGTTTAAACTTTATACCTACCCCTTCCCCAGTGATATGTACCACTACTATATCACCTGTAGTAGTCGTGTCTTCCATAAGGGACGCATACGCGGTTACCCTCTCAAACTTATTACCTACCAACTCTTGTTGGTCTTCATAACTTAGTGCCTCTAGTTCTCCTACTGTTACCATTTTAAATCCTTTAAAGTATATGTACTTGATTTAGGTCTGTTACAACCATGCCTATACCACCACGTTTCACAACCTCTTTGATGAAGTGTGATTGTAATGGCTTGATAGTATCCCCATCACCTTTAATCTCTATGGCATAGAACTGACCTTTAGGACTACACGCTAGGAGGTCACTAACACCATTAGTTGATGCAGTCATAACATTGACTACAAGGAATCCTTTAGCCTTAAGCTCTTTGATGGTTAAGGCTTGGAGTTTGCTACCTTTCATCGTTTTAGTTGGTACTCTGTTGTTCTATTATTTCTAATTCCATTATTTTCCTTTTCCCTTTTAACGTCTTGTTGGACTAATATTATTTAAGCATCTTTGCTTGATAGTCTTTCTTAGCTATAACTCTTTCTGCTATGTCTTTGTCTATCAACCCTAGATGCAGAATATCTACAACTACATCATCTTTTCTTTTAGCGTTGTGTAATCTCTCAGTTGATTGGATAAATAACTCACCACTCCAACCAAGGGAAGTGAATATGTGTTTATCAGCAGTGTGTAAGTCAAGCCCAAATGCTCCGGACCGCTGTTGGGAGACAAATACACCCGACTTAGCGTCTGCAAAGTCTTTGTACTCTAATAGTATATCTTTGTACAAGAACTTAAACATATCTACCTCATATCTAAATTGACAGTAAATAACTGTCTTTTTCTTTTTGTCTATATGCCCTAGACACCACATCTGCTTTTCACCTGCCAAAGGTAATGCATTGCCAAGTTCATCGTATATAAACCCACTTGTTATCTGTTGACACTTCTGAGCTTTAGATGCTGAAGTATCCCCAAGCACCATAATATCCCCTACCTCTAGGAGACTATCTTTTATCATAGCCTCATAGGCAGTAGTAGTTACCTTATTAGGCTTAATCTCTATGAGATTGTATGAGGTTGTATGTTGTTCAAATCCTGCATCTTCTCTAGTGACTGATACCATGAGCTTTTTAACTTCTTTCATTATCTTAGCTTCATTAGTCTTCTTATAAGATGCTACTGACCTTCCACCACTGATACGAATAGAGGAAGGCTCTCCATATTTATTAAACCATTGCATAAAGTTTAATCCGTCCCAAAAACCAACTAAACGCAAGGGATAATACAACTGTGAGCCACTCTCAACATTCGGTGTAGCGGACATTAACACTTTGTATCTAGGCTGTGCTATTTCCATTAATGCAAATATTTTATTTTGAGTTAAGTTCATTTTAGGCTTGTATGAACTTATAGCTGTTACTTCATCTAGTATAATCATATCATAGTTACCATGCACTTTATGAACACTGGCATAATTGATAACTTGTAGTTTGAACTTATAATCCATAGCCTCATAATCTTTGTACACATCAGGTATTGCAGTCTTAGTAGTTACAAACAATACTGACTCACACTTAAGCTTTTTAGCCGTGTGCAGTGCTGATATAGTTTTTCCAATTCTTGCATCTGATGTGTTGTACACTATCCCATACTTATTAAGCTTTTTAATCATACTCTTAACTAGGGTCTTTTGATGTTCTCTAAGTTTAATTACTTCTCCTTTTACTGATATGATTTTACTTTCAGCGTACTTCGCATCTTTACCATACCCTTTCCACCAGTGATAATATTGTTCTTTAGCCTTTTCTATGCAACATGCACTAAAAGATAAAGTATCCTCTCTCGCATACCTATCTTCAAATATTATTTTAAATACCATAATTTAACTCCTTTAGTTTTTCACTGCTCTGATATAGTAAGTGTCCCTATTATCTATTAAATATTCGTCACTTGATACTATCTCTCTGCCTTCACCATCTAAAATCTCTGCATGGCTAAAGTGATATACTTCACCGACTTTTACAGTTAACATTACATAGTCACATCTATTTGTAAACACTTCAGCAACTATATTATCTTGGCTATCTGATAAATTTAACTTGGTTTGGATATTTGCATAACGAAAATTACTATCATCTTCATCGTACTTACTATCTTTGTTATTATCTATATAAACAACAAACTTTACTAGTTTGTATACATCGCATGAAGTATCGCAATCCTCTTGTATAGGCTCATGATACTTAATGATAGGTGCCGGGAGGAACTTAACTACCTCTTTAATTACAGTTATATTTCTGTCTTTAAATTTAACCACCTCTTTGATTGTCTCTTTTGTAGGTAAGTTTTCATAGTATGCCTTGGCTTGTTGTGCCTCATCTTCTGCTATCATTGCTTTTAAACATGAATTGTCCTCTGAACACCCACTCATTATCATTGCTATTGTTGCTATTGTTATTACTCTTTTCATATTAAGCCTTTCTTCTATCTTTAAAATTTATACTCTCAGCCAACTGCTTGTTAGCATCTCTAAGTTTTGCTGTCTGTAATTCAAGTTCAAACACTCTTGCATCATAGAAAGTCTCCATTATCTCTGTTTGTATAAGTGTTCTAACACTTAGTAACTGACTAAGTGTTAACCCAGTCTTTTTTGCTAAGTCAGTAAGTCTCTCATCTGCCTTATTTGTTAGCTCGGTAACTCTCTCTTCTTGTAATTGTAAATCATTCATAATTTAACTCCACGTTGGTGCATCGGGCTTAGTTATCTTTACAAATAACAGTGCTACTGGTACTAACCATGATAGGAACAGTGTTACTATGAACACTCCTAGTTGTGTTACCTCTCTACGTCGTGCCATGTTGTTAGCCAATACGAATGGTGCTAATATAAAAAAAGCCCACATTATCATCATTAAAAATTGCATGTTAATCCTTTAAATTAAAATTCTCTATATATATATATGTAAGTAAATATATACATAATGGAAAATTCCATTCAGTCTTCGTATTGCAACGAAACAACCTAGCAAGGCATGAACCTCTTTCACTAGATATAAAGCCCTTATGGCTCAACCTCTCCCTAGACACTATTTTTAAAGACTCGGTCGGGAAGTCTTGGAAAGTCTAACTTAACTCTCTATCTGTAACAGTATAGCCTAGTAATCCTTAAAGTATCCTTATAGTAGTTAATAACTATTTAAGTTTGCTTATGTATAATGTTACTAGTCAAGTGAGGGTTAATCATTCTTTTCCCTTTTCAGCTTTTAAGACTTCCTCCCTTGCTTGACTACGTATCCTTTATATGGATACAAGCCTTAGTAGGATTGCCGTTCTGCTAGGGTTACCGATATATCTTTAATGTAAGCCCAAGCTACACTAGCCGTCTTGGCTTGGGTTTACATTAGGGTTATAAAAAGGCGGCTATCTTTTTAATATAAAACTCCCTCTCAGAAAAATACTTACATATATACACAAGGATTAAAATATGTTTACAGATAATATGGGGCATCAACAAATGATGGAACAAGCATAGTGGAGGCTTCAGATGTTTAAAATTTATGGGTCTAACAAAGAGGCGGGTAAGCATAAAGCAATAACTTATGGTTACAAACCCTTTGAGACAGACAAAGTTAAAAAGTTTGTGGAGTATATCAACACACACGCTATTGTAAAAGAGAGTTTGTCTAGTGATACTAGAAGGTTTGAGAATGTTACAGGTTATACAGGTTGGATGCTGTTTGACCTTGATGCACCTAATGAGTGGAAGAAGTTAGAAGAGTTCTTAGCACCTTACTACTATATCAAGAAACCCTCTACATCTAATGATGGTAAGAAGAACTCTTACAAATGGCACTACTTGGTTAAGTGTGAAGGGTTTAACAAGAAACCTAAGGGTGTTAAGCTACAGTTTGAGACAGTAGTATCATCTTTTAGGTTTAAACTTAAAGATGTAGGAGCTACTGAGCATAATGTTAAGAACCTCAACTTTAGAGGGGAAGATGGTATAGCTAGAACAGTAGTACACAAAGGTAATACGTTTGTACTACCTAAGGTAAGTAAGAAAGATATTAAGGCTAGGTTTGCCTCTAAGCTCGTCGATGTTGATACACCTATAGACCTAGATGAAATGACTAGACTAATGGAAAAAATAGACCCTAATGACCCAACCTATGATTATCATGATTGGTTTGCTATAGGTGCTTCGCTATACACATGGAGTAAAGGGGCTAAAGAGGGCTTGAAGTTGTTTGCCTCATGGAGTGCCAAGCGTGAGGGATATACAGATGCTCTAGCTAGTAACCTTGTAGCTAAATGGGATAATGAATTCAAAGTAGGTATCTATAACGTAGGTACAATATGCCACTATGCTAAGGATACGTTTCAAAACTCAGCAGACTTCAACCCTTTTACGGGTGCGCGTATAAAGGAAAGAGAAAAGATTACTTTATATGCGCTAGGTAATATGATATATATAGCCCAAGGGAGTACATTCTATAATATGCCTCTAAGTGGTACAGGGCTTATAACACAATTGAGCCTTAGAGGAGTCAAGAAGAGTGATAAAGAAACATTACCTATGCACTCTATATCATCTATACAATTTGAAAGCACCTACATAGAAGAAAGCAGGATTGAACTAAGGGGCATGACGCTTAAGGTTATTAGTAACATTATGGATACATGGGATTTGTCTACTCCTCCCCACCCTGAGTACATCAAGGACTATACCAAGATACTAGGAGCTAACCATGCTGAGATACTTAGTGTCATTGCTATGACCTCGGTCTTTAAAGAGCGTAAACTTAACAAAGGTTTAATAGAAGCGCCTTCAAATGTTGGTAAGACTGTGTTTGCTGAGGTTATGGGTGGTCACATTATACCTGCTAAAGAAGGGTATAAGATTATAGAGGGTGAAAACTCTTCCCCTGAAATGGCTACAGCTATACAGCAGAAGGGTTTACTATGTATTGATGATGTCAAAGGAGATAAGTTACCAGAGAGTATCAAGAACGTAGAAGACCATATCTGGATAAAGACTATGGGTGCAGGTACTAACAAGGTTGACCTTAAGTTCTTGCTATTCACTTCAACCCATGGTGATATACTAAGTGGTGCAGGTGAAGAAGTTAAGAATAGGTTTATGCACTTCAAGCTTAATGGTGTAGGGACTATCCCTGAAAGTAAACTGTACCAGAAAGATAGTGATAAGTATCTGCATGAGACTACACTATATATTAGGCAACTGTTTGCAAGTATCCTAGCTGAAGGCATGGACGTTAAGCAATTTAGAAAACTTCAGGATAAGTATAGAGTCAAAGAGAATGACCGTGATATAGCTATTAGGAATGTAGAGGAGAAGTTAGCTTTATTCATTATATCAAAGGACGCTAAACGCTCTTTAATGATTAATGAACTTAATTCAGAGAAGCCTATTGAGGTTATGGGTATGTTTAGAGACATTGACGGAAGGACGTATTTGAATAAAATCATGCCCCTAAAAGAGGTTATTTGGTTATTTATCAAAGAGGAAGGGGTAGCATTCTCTGATATCACTTCTGAGGTTAATAGAATTAAGGGTCTATATATCGAGCCTTCGAGAATAGATAAGGTTATAGGGGCTGTTAGATTTACTGGATACAAATTAACAGATAAGGCATGGTTAGATAAGGAGGCTTAAAATCCCTCCACAAGCCCTCCGCAAAAAGGCTTATAAGTTTTGTGGGAGTCTTTGCACGGTGTGGGCGTTGTTTGCAAGAATCCCCACAAAAAAATAAAAAAACATTGGATTTGCCTACTCCTAGTATATATAGTGTTTATAGTAATATAGTATATATTATTGTGGAATTGTGGAGAGTAAGGCTAGAGCGTCTAAAGAGTCCCACAAAAACCTTAAATACGAATTGTGGAGGACTGTGGGACTGTGGGACTTATATATTTCAAGCTAAACCTGATATAATGCCACATGAAGAAAAAACTACAGAGACAACTAACAAACTATTTCAGAGAGACTAAGAATGGGGCAGGAGTAAAATACCCTGACAATCCTTGGACTATCCCTCACGTTGAAGACTTCTTAGGTTGTGATATATCGGAGCTACCTGAAGATGCACAAAAGGTAATTACTCGTAAATGTTCCTTGTATGCAATAGTACAAGGTTTTGAGAATGACAAAAGCTTTGCTAAGTGGTATCTAACAACTTACCATGCTGAAGTTACAGAAACAGCTACTGAAGGCAATAACTCTAATCACATAACCATTGGGGTTATCGATGCATCTTGAAGTAACCAAGCCTCAAATGGAGTTCTTAACCTCAACGGCTATTAATACAGGCTTTGTAGCGGGTTTTGGCTCAGGTAAGAGTTATATAGCAACGCTTAAGATGATACAGTGGAAAATGAAGCACCCTGAGGTTAACTGTGCTTACTACTTACCAACGTATGGACTTATAAGAGACATTGCATGGGATAAGTTTCCCTCACTGCTACATGACATGAAGATAGAACATAAGCTTAACAAATCCAGTGCTGAGATAACATTCCCTAATATGACTGGTAAGATTATATTCCGTTCAATGGACAACCCTGAAACAATTGTAGGTTATGAGAATGGTTATACTATCATCGATGAATGTGACATACTGCCTATGGAGAAAATGACAACTGCATACAATAAGATATTGTCACGTAACAGGTCTAAGTTGACTAACAACGAACCTAACAGATTAGACATCGTTGGAACACCTGAAGGGTACAAGTTCTTTTATACTCGTTATGTTGAAGAATTAAAGCCCTCTACAGATAAGCTCATTAGAGCGTCTACATACTCTAACCCTTACTTACCCCTTCAGTACATCACAGAACTTGAAAATCAGTACCCTGAACAGCTTATAAAGGCATATTTGAACGGTGAGTTTGTGAACCTTACAACTGGAGCAGTATATCCCTACTTCGATAGAGATATACATAACCTTAAAACAACTGATGAACTTATAGCTAACACACCTACAATTCACATAGGGCAAGATTTTAACGTGGGTGGTAATGTGTCAATAGTTTGTATAGAGGTTGACGGAATACCAATAGTTGTCAACGAGTTGGTAGCTAACGATACATTCAGAACCATTGACCTCATTAAGCAAACATATCCTAATCACATTATCAAGATATACCCTGATGCCAGTGGCGATGCACGTAAGACCTCTGCATCTAAGACTGATATAACTCTACTACGTGAAGCAGGTTTCCTAGTATTGGTTAAGTCTAAGAATCCTAACATCAAAGACCGTATCAATTCACTCAACGGATTACTTGACCATAACAAGATACGCATTGATTGTGATAGAGCTAATCAGACTACTAAAGCACTAGAGCAACAAGCCTATACTGATAAAGGTGAACCTGAGAAGTTCAATGTACACCCTGCTATAGATGATTATAATGATGCACTAGGGTACTACATACATTACAAGTTTGGTATCAATAAAGGGTCAAGTGTAATTACAACTAAGCGATAATAAGATACAATATCAAAAATAAAGGATATGTATGTTACCTAAGAATAGACTCTTTACAATGTTACTCAATGGCTCTAGCCCTGAGAGTAACAACCGCTCTAATAACTTCATGGGCTTTAAGCTCAACGACAATGACACTCACCCTGAGTACAAGCTCTTTAAAAGTCAAGTAGCAAAGGTTAACTCCTGTTACCTTGGTACTGATGCTATGGCTAAAAGACTTAAACGTCTACCACATGAAGCACTTGAAGACTATCGAGAGAGACAGCAATCTGTCATTGTTGAGAACTTCATCAAGCGTTCAATTACTAAGATTACTGGACGCATTATGCGTAAAGGTGTTGAGGTTGATAAGCGTTATGATGCTATTATCCCTAACATTGAAGCCTTAGCTAAAGAACTTGGTACTGAGTATACAAGAGAAGGTGCAGTGGGTATCCTAGTAGATAGACCTCTTGAAGGTGGAGACCCTTATATATCTGTGTACACAAGAGAACAAATACTTGACTGGACGTATGAGAATGGTGAGTTAACATCTGTTAGTATTGTAACTCCAGTACGTGTTGGTAATGTGTACGAGGCTGAGTATAGAACGATTACATCTGATGGTACTCACACAGTACAACTTGGTAATGATGGAGATGTAACAACTATACAAACATCATTCACACAGATGCCCTTTGTGTTAATTAACTCCTCTACATCTCCTCTCTTTAATGATGTAGCCTCAGTTCAGTTAAACCATATGAACCAAAGAAGCTTACTTGATAGCTACCAAGAGAAGGCGGGAAGCCCCTACTTACTTACTAAAGGCTTAGGTATTGATAGCAACAATCAATTAGAGCTTAGTATCCATAGTACTATCAATACTGATAATACTGAAGCATCTGTAGAGTGGATTGAAACAAGTGGTAGTTCTATTCCTAACCTTGCACAAGACCTCAAAGACAAAGCCGAGTATGCGAATAGCTTAGCCCTTACAGCGGGGGAAGGCATTGTTACTAAGACAGCTACTCAGTCAAGTGCAGAGAATGCAGAACAAAATGCACTACTAACAGCTGTTGCAGAAACTGTAGAGCATATGCTTAACAAAGTATTAGGGCTATTTGTTGAGAATCCTGTGCCTGACGCTATAAAGATTAACAAAGACTTCACAGACGACTCTAGTAAAATGACATCTATCATAGGTCAACTTAATGGCTCTGTAACTAGTGGTAACCTCTCTAAAGAGACATATATCAAAGCCCTTGTTAAGGCAGATGTGATTGAGGTTGATAGTGTAGATGAAGAGCTTAAAAGGATAGATGAAGAGAGTGCAGTAATAGAAGCACAACTAGAAGAGGCTATTAATGACAAACAAAAACCTACAGAACCTACTGAATAAATTAATCTTAGATTTAGGGGATAATCCCTCAACTTCTAAGATTAATAAAGTTGTAATCAGACTAGGAAAGGAGTTAGTTAAGTTAACTAAAGAAGAGAAGAAAGCTATGGTATCTAAGGCTATTGCCTCTGCCTCTACACTTAACAAAGCCAAAGCTATAGAGATTGCTAGTACTTGGAGTATCTTATCTAGGAGATTTAATAATACGGGTAAACTCATAGCCTTAGTATATGACTTAGAAGAGGCTATAGATAACATACCTTTGAATATGACTAAAGAAGTACTGCAACAAGTGAAGGCATGGAAGTTACAACAAGATACACCTCTCAAAGAGTTCTTTCGTAATGCAGGGTTTACTAAAAAAGCATTAAGGAATATGAAGACTATCACTAAATCATACTTCACACAAGTCAAGCGTAATATAGAGTTTGAAAGACTTCCTGAACATGAGCCTATTATATACGTGTCTATTGATGATGATAGACGCTCTGACCCTTGTGGAGCATTACACGGCACAGTATGGGCAGATAAATCAGAGGTGTCTAAGTATGCTCAACCTCTTATACACCCTAACTGTAGATGTAAACTTCTAGTGTTAGATAATGTAAAGTCCGTTACTAAGCAAGTTAAATATAATGATGCGTTAAAATGGCAGATAGATATGGTCTCTCGAAATAATGGTGAAGAAGCACAACGAATGTACGGAGCAGGACATTCAAACTTCAAAATCATTTATATCGAGGGCGTTAAATATATCGAATATATAACAATAGAAAAGGTTTAAAATGACAGACGCAGAGAAGATAGACAGACTATCACTAATACAAGAGGTGACAACAAAGAATGTTGACACATTGACAACAGATATAAAGGACTTAATTAATGCTATGCCTCAATTCGCAAGAGTAGATGAGAAGTATAAATCTATGGATATAAGACTAAAGAGGTTAGAGAGTGTTCTATCTTGGGCTAGTAAGATTACAAGTGGTGTTTTACTTACTGCATTGTTAGGACTGGTGGTATTAAAGCCATGATAGATACTAACAAAGCAAAGAACACACACAAGAGTTTTACAGTTATGGCAGGGGCAGTGGTAACTCTATTAACTAACTTCTTTCTCCTTCACCCTACATACATTGATACTGTACTAAAAGGGTTTGTATCTCCTAACCTTTTAAGTATTACACATGATGCAGTTATATACTTTATATCCGCAGGAGGTTTCACGGCTATTTGGTTGGGACGTGTACGTAAATCAGAAGACTTGGCTACAAGATGATAGCGGTTATCAAATGGGTTAAAGACCTAAAGCTATGGGTTATACTAGGGGGAGTTATTATAGCTCTCCTTGGTGTACTTAAATATATGACCTTAGAGAAGACTAGGCTAGAGCATAAGATAATGAAGATAGAAGAAGCCAAAGAGATACAGGCTATCAACATTGAAACAGATATAGCCCAAGAGGTGAACAAACAACATAAGGAGATTACACAAGATGAGATTAAATATCCTGCTAAGCTTAAGCCTAATACTACTTATAGGTTGTAGCCCTAAGACTATTTATGTTAAATCAAAGTGTCCATACGTGCTACCTCTTGACATAGATATACCTACGGATAATAAAGGAGCTTTAAATCCTAGTAATGCCTACAAGGCTATTAAGGCTCTTCAGTACTATGGTATAAGTACTAGAAGAGTTCAGAAACTAATAAAGGTAAACAATGAAAGTAAGTAAACATTTTTATAGTGAGGAGTTCAGATGTAAGGGAAATGCTAAAGGTATATGTAAATGTAATAGCAACTTTGTATCTGCTGAACTACTTATTGTGTTGGAAGACGTGAGAGAGCATTTTGGTAAACCTATCACTGTCTATAGTGGATACAGATGTCCTAAGTATAATAAGCATGTGGGGGGTGCAAGTAGGTCAAAGCATAAGCTTGGTATAGCTAGTGATATTCACATAGAGGGTATAAAGCCTAGAGCTATTTTCAATTACTTAGCACATAAATATCATAATAAATATGGGCTAGGAAACTACCCAAACTTTACGCATATTGACATAAGACCCACTAAGGCTAGATGGGGATACTGATAATGATAATGATTTTAAGTTAAGACTCGGTATACTTTCAACATAAGACGGACGTCTTAACATTAAAATAATCGGAGATTAAAAATGACAAAAGAAGAAGAACTACAAGCCCAAGTGACGGAGTTACAAGGCACACTAGCAGAGCGCAACGAAGCATTCACCAAGATGGAGACAGTAGCTAACGAATCTAAAGCTAAACGCGATAACCTCAAAGGGTTGATAAAATCTACCTTTGGAGTAAGTGAAATTACTGAAGACAGTTTAAAAGCTCTTAAGCTTAATGCTGATGAAGCATTAAGAGGTGATGTTGAAAATCTCTCTGCACAACTAGCAGACAAAGACTTAGAGGTCGAGGGAGTTAAAGCAGGGTATGAAAAGACTATTTCAACAATGGTACTCAAAGACACTCTAAGAGGCTTAGGCATTGATGCTATTGCATCTAATGACCTAGCGTTTGAGCAGTTGACAAATGTAGTTCTTGCTGAAGCTGAGCGTGATGGGGCTAACTTTGTTTTTAGAAATGAAGATGGTACTACACGCTTCAACAAAGCGGGGAAACCTCTAACTGTAAAAGAAAGAGTTACAGAGTTACAACACAGCGACCTATCCTATCTGTTCAAGCCAACGGCGGGTGCAGGAGTAGGGCAAGATAACATTGGAGCTAAGCCTAAAGAGGGTGGAACTCCATTAACAAAACACATCGCACAGATGTACAGATAAGGAAATTAATATGGCTTTAAATTACACATTAGACACATTCAAGATTTATGATGAAGAGTTTGCGACTGCATACATCGAACAACTCCAACAAGAGGTTAACTTGTGGAACAGCAATTCAGGTGGAGCATTAGTCCTCACTACTGAGTCAATCAAAGGTAACTTTGAAATGAAGTCAATCTTCAAAGAACTTGCTACTGCTGACATCATGAAGCATAGAGACCCTTCAAGTGTTGCTACTATCACTGCTGAAACTCTTGACATGATTGAGCAAAGAGGACTTAAGATTAACCGCTATACATTCATTCAAAAAACAGCAGATGCGTTTGCAAAACTTGGTATGGACTCAGAGGCTACATTCTCACAGTTGGTTGGTTCTGCTACTGCGATGGCACAAGCTGAAGATGCAATCAACACATTAATTGCCTCTTTAAAAGGTGCAATTGGTTCAGAGGCTACAATGGTAACTGACCTTACTGGTGCTAAGTTTGATTACAAAGCTATCAACTCTGCAAGATTTAAATTTGGTGATAAGTTTTCAAGAGTAACAGCATTACTTATGCACTCTAACACTGCACAAGGTTTAGCTGATATGGCTATCGATGAGAAGTTAGTAAATGTTGGTGGTATTGCAGTTAACACTGGTACTTGGGCATCATTAGGTATCCCAGTTCTAATCACTGACTCTCCTGAGCTTGTAAACGGCGCTAACTTTGATGTACTATGTCTTACAAGTGAAGCAGGTGTTTGGATTGACTCAGAGACTCCAAGAGCTTATACAGACTTTGATATGACAACTGAAAACACAATGCTTAGAATGAAGAGAGAGACTGCATCTAACATTATGATTAAAGGTTACTCATATACTGGTACTGGTGTTAGTCCAACTAATGCAGACTTGAAAGACAAAACTAAGTGGGCTAAGTTCGCTACAGATGTTAAGAATACAGCGGGTGTTCTTCTAAACGTTAAAGCAACAGCTTAACAAAACTATCCTACCTACCTCTTAGTAGGTAGGGTTCTAAACAAAAGGATAATAAATGCGTAATTATTTCAAAGCGTCACCTTTCTTCAAAAACACTTTTTTTGATTTACCCTTCTTCAAAGACAATGACTTTTACAAAAACACTTTCTTTGGTACAGATGCTACAGCACCTACAGACCCTATTGTTTCCCCACCACCTAAAGCACCTAAAGCACCTAAAGCACCTAAAATACTTTCTGCTACTATATACCCTAACAAACCTACTAATGTTTGGATAGAATATGACCAACTTATACAACCTAATATGCTAGGGCATACTGGTTGGAGTTTGCAGAGAGGTAATAACGGGATTACATCGGCTAAGCTTTACTTCGACGGTAACTTTGTCATAATGGCATTTAATGATGATATCCGTAGTTTCACTGACTTTACCTATGACCCTACACTTACTGTAGACAAAATCATGAACTTTGAGGGCAAAAAAGCTAAAGCTAAAAAAGGTGCTATCACGTTTTCAAGAGTAGATAAGTAATGGCTAATATAATTGCCTATCCCCTCACGGGGTGGAACTCATACATAGCAGAAGCAGATATAAATAACCTTCTGTCTTTGTATGCCTTAGAGTTTGGTATAACTTATACCAAGTTAACACCTGAACAGCAGTTGAGCCTAATAGTAAGTGCGTCTATGCAGATACGCTTATGCCCGGCTATGAAGATAGATGAGAAAGTGTCTGCACCTATGGACGTGCAAATAGCACAGATATACTTGATGCAACACTTACACAACAATCCTATAGAGGAGGTTGAGGCTAATGCTAAGGTAATCACATCTGAGAAGGTTGGTTCACTAGCTGTCACTTATGCAGTACCTGACCACACTAAGGAGGCTGAAGCATTTCCCCCTATAGTATATACACTACTGGGTCAATATGGGTGTAGTAAGTCCAAAGGCTTTACACAGTCAAGAATAGTGAAAGGTTAACCATGGCACTAGCTAACAACCTATACAAGACTGCAAAACGCTTGATAGATAAGTTTGGTTCAGATG
>Ga0256844_10000181_pt1 | contig 25176 bp, 23 predicted proteins | sample MusselsmetaG_FD_189100 | JGI IMG/M metagenome (GOLD analysis project Ga0256844, IMG submission 189100) | Mussel associated microbial communities from hydrothermal vent at the East Pacific Rise, Pacific Ocean - Mussels | ecosystem: Host-associated > Mollusca > Shell > Unclassified ... | reverse complement strand
TGGTATTTTTGAACATAATAAATCGTATTTTGAACTTATAATTATTTTAACATTGTTACTTTATATTTTAGGAATATATTATGGATTAAAACAAAAATCCACTTTTTATATTGCAATTATTCCATTGAGTATTATAACAATTATTTCTGCTTGGTTATTAGATTTTGTAAAATTCAGAGAATTTACTATGCTTTTATTTATAGGTTTGATTGTTGTAGTAAGTGTGACTATATTAATTAAATTATTAATGAATCTTCAAAAACAATGGAATAATGAAGACTAAAACAGATATAAATAATATTATTGAAACAGTTCAATCTAGATTTACTAATACTATTGAACTTGATAAAGTAGCAATAGAAGCTGATTATAATGATGATTATTCAAATCAATCAAGTATTGCTATTAAAATACTTTCTGTTATTGGAGGTTTTATGGCAACATTAGCATTTTTAGGTTTTTTATTGTTATCAAGATTACATAATTCAGAAATTGGATTATTAACATTGGGAATTATTTTTATTGTAATTTCAATATTATTAAATAGAAAATCAGATAAATTAATAACAGATACTTTTAGTATTTCAACTTATGTGGTTGGAATATTTTTAATTGTATTTGCGTTTGGAGAAATGGATTTTGATGAAAATTTTGTAGCTATAATTATAATGCTAATAGCTCTTGTTTCACTATATCTAACACAAAATTATATATTATCATTTATTTCAGTTTTAGTAATAACTTCAAGTTTACTAGCTCTTTTAGTATTTTTAAACAATACATATAATTTAATTCATGTATACAATACAATTATTGTATTATCTATGACTTATATGTTTTTGTTTGAAGCAAGAATTATTAGTATTAGTAAAAAGTTGTCAAAATTGTATAATCCTTTACGTATTGGATTGATTATATCTTATTTATTTGGATTAGGAATATTAAGAACCCGTAAATTACTTGATTTAGAAATAAATTATGTTTGGTTTTATTCTATTGTATTATTTGGTATTTTGTTATATGTAATATCAAAAATATTAAAGATTATGAAAGTTGATAATAAATCAAGTATATTAATTTATATTTTGAGTGCATTAATTCTCGGTATAACTGTCTTTTCACCTTCTATTTTAGGAGCAATTTTATTAATTTTATTAGGCTTTTATGTAAATCATAAATTTAGTTTAGTGATTGGAATAATAGCTTTGATATATTTTGTGTCACAATATTATTATGATTTAAATTATACATTATTAACTAAATCAATTATGTTAATTATTTCAGGAGTTTTATTTATAATTTTTTATTTATTCACCACAAAATCAATTGAAAATGAAAAAGTATAAAAATTATATTATTTTACTAAATTTAGTAATATTATTATTCTTATTTAATAAATCTATTTTTCATAAAGAAGAAACTTTAACAAATGGTAAATTAGTATTACTTGAATTAGTTCCAGTTGATCCTAGATCCTTAATGCAAGGTGATTATATGCGTTTGCGTTATTCTATTGCTAGAAATGTACCTTTAGATAGTATTTCTAAACGTGGTTATTGTGTTGTTAAATTAAATGAAAAAGGGATAGCTAAAAGAGTCCGTTTTCAAGATGAAATCAAACCAATCTCTGCTAATGAATACTCAATTAGATATAATGCTAAAAAATGGAGAAATATAAGTATAGGAACAGAGTCCTATTTCTTTCAAGAAGGTCAAGGAAAGAAATATGAAAAAGCAAAATATGGAGGTTTAATGATTGATGATAATGGAAAAAGTATTTTGGTTGGTTTATACAATAAAGACTTAAAAAAAATTGAATAATAAAAAAGCCATTGAAATACTTCAATGGCTTTTTTATTAAAAATATTACAATATTATTTGATAATAATTTTTTGAATATAGTTTTTATTATTTTTAGTAATTTTAATTAAGTATATACCATTATTTAACGATGATAAATTTAAGCTTGTGTTAGTCTTATTTAGTTTGCTTTTAAATACAATTTGACCTTGTATTGTAAAAATACTAACTGATGCTTTTTTTACAATATCGTTTATAAAAGTAATTGTTAATTTATCTTTTATAGGGTTAGGATATAAACTAAACACATTTAAGAATGAGTTATTTACACTTAAAGCAACACTAGATTCTAAATAATCAGGAATTCCATTTGAGTTAGTATCATCATCTGTTGGATCACCATTATTATTATAATCTTCATTAATTGTTAAAACTCCGTCACCATCATCATCATTATCTAAATAATTTTCAATAGTATCGTTATCTGTGTCTATAAAAGTATTTGTATTTCTTGTGGCAGATGTTTCAATAATTGTATCAACATTATCTCCATCATCATCATTATCTAAATAATTAGGAATTGTGTCTAAATCAGTATCATCATCGGTTAAATCACCATTATTATTAAGATCCTCTTCATAATTTGGCACACCATCGCTATCATTATCATTACAATCTAAAGCGTAAATTTGATAATTTACTACAGTAACACAACCATCGAAATTACTCTGTAATCCTATATAAATATTATTTGTAAAAAGTTCTGAAGTGTCAGAGATATAAGCCTGGGGATAAGTTATTGGATTGATATTTCCATAAGGATAATCAGGACTAATATAATAATTTATAGTGAAATCAGAAAGATTAATTCCTAATTGACTTTCAATACTTGTTAAATCAAATGTTGCCATTCCTGTTGAGTTGTCAATACATTCATTTAAATCTATAGGTGTATTTACAACAACTTCGTCACTTATTTCAACATTAATAGTTGCTGTTGTACTACAACTTGTAGCTTCTTCGGTAACTGTTAAATAATAAGTTCCAGCATCGTAAACAGAATAAATATTTTGTGTACTTAATAAAATATTGTTTTCATCTCGCCATTCTAAATCATAAAGAGTAGGGTTAAAACCTGGATTTAATGTTATAAAGTTCTCAGTAAAACATAAAAAATAATCACCTTCAATATTTATTACGGGATTAGAAAAATGTAATTGAAAACTTATAGTATTACTCAAACATCCATCAGTATTTTGTGCTCTAGCATAAATTGTTTGATTTGTAGAAGTATTAGTAAATGCTGTTGGATTTAAAATAGGATTTGTATTATAAGTTGCATCATAAGAAGATTCGTAAAAAATAATTGTACTTGATGAACCATTTAATATTTCGCTATTTTTAACAGTTAAATCAAAAGTTTCAAAACCATCATTATCACCATCGCAAGCCAGTATTTTTGCAGGATAGAATTGTATTATTTGTTCTTGATTAATAATTAATTGTAAAGACGTTATTGCAAAGCAACCAGTAGCTATATTTTCTACTCTAACATATAAAGTTTCATTACTATTTGTATAATGATTAGATTCGTTTAATGCAGAATTACCCTCATTAGCTAAATCATAAGAAGAATGATAAGTTATCTGATATAAACTAGAATCTAAACCATTAAGAATTTCACTATTTTTTAGTGATAAATTAAAAATAACATAACCATCATATTCAACATTACAATTTTCTAAATCTGTTGGAGTTAAAATTATTGGTTTTTCATAGACTTGTAGTTCTAAAGAAGCAATATATTCACAACCTACATTGTTTAGTATTTTAGCATATATTGTCTGAGGATTTGATGTGTTTGTGTAATTATTACTTAGCTCATTAGTATTATTTTCTGCATCTGTTTGTGTCTCGAAAAATTGAATAGTATCTATAAATAAAAAAGAAGTATTTACATTGTTTAAATCAAATGTTTCAATATCATTATTATCAGTTTCGCAAATTGTTAAGGCGTCTAAACTTTCTGGATGAGAATATATAGAAATGTGAATACTACTTACACTAGCACATAAATGTGTATTTTCAACGATAACAAATAATTGAGTTTCACCTGTTGTAAACAAGTTAGATGAGTTTATTGGGTTAATATTAAGATTAGCATCAGACTCAGTTAAGAAATAAGTAACAGTATTTGTTACATCATCTGTTATTGAAGTATTAAATTGAGTTAAGTCAATGGTTATTATACCATCTTGAATGTAATCATCACATTCATTAACACTTATATAATTAGCAACAGGTAAATCGTATAGTGTAACTTGTATTTCATCTTGGTAAACATTACCAGAAACTGTTACTTCTACTTTATATGTTCCTGTTTCAGTAGCATCAAATATTTCTTGGGTTGCTGCAGTAATTATATCATCATTAAAATACCATTGGTAAGATGAAGCATTTGTTGTTGTAGCATCAAGTGTTAACATATCTCCTTGACAAGATTCAAGATCATCTCCTAAATCAACTTGTGCAAAAATAGTTGTTGATATTAATAAAAATAGAAGTTTAATATAATTCATGAGTTGTTTTTTTAGCAAAGATAAAAGAATTTATTAAAGTTTATGTTAATTTATTGAAGTGTATACATTTAATTAATATTTGTATTGTTTTAATTAGTATTTGATTAATTTTGAACCTTAATTATAAACTACACTAAAATGAAATTTTTTATAAAATTAATACTTGTATTTGCAGTTATATTAGGTTTGTTTCTTGCTTTTATTAGTACTAAACCAAAGAACTATGATGTTTATCACACTCAAGTTTTAAAAGCGAATATAGATGATGTTTTTAAAACTGTTAATGATTATAAAACATGGGAAAGTTGGGGTCCTTGGATTGAAATGGATACAACTATTGTTGTTAAGTTAGATGAAAAAACTTCTGGTGTTGGTTCTGGTTATTCATGGTCAAGTGAAAAAGATGAGAATGGAAGAATGGAAACTCTAACTTTAGAAAAAAACAAATATATTACTCAAAAAGTAATTTTTGGTAATAAAGGCGATTCAGATATTTATTGGAAATTTAAGTCTGTAGATGAAGGAACTGAAGTAACTTGGGGAATGAAATCGGACTTAGGTTTAATTGAAAGAGCAGCATTCTTTGTAATTGGAGGAGCAGAGTTAATGTTTAAACCAATGCTCGTAAAAGGACTTAGAAATTTAGATAAGTTTACTCAAAAGATTAAAAAATCAGATAAATATAGTATTACTAGTAAAGGTGTAGTTACTTCTGGTGGAAATTATTATGTAGGTTTAAAAGCAGAATGTTCTTTTGATGAACTTGGAGCGACTTTAGATAAAATATTGCCAGAAGTTCTAATTTATTGTATGCAAAATGATATTAAAAAAGAAGGTAAAATATTTAATTTATATCATAAATATGATGAAAAAAATAAGCATGTTGAAGTTTCAAGCTGTATTCCTGTAAAAGCTAAAGTAAAAGTTGATAAAAAATATGATGTTAATATACTTAAAAAAGGAAAATATCATAAAACAATACTTCAAGGAAATTATACACATTCGGATGAAGCATGGGGCAAAGCATTTGAGTTTATAGCTAAAGAAAATTTAGTAATTGATGATAATGAAAAACCTTTTGAAGTTTTTGTGAAAGGACATACACAATCTCCAAACCCTGAAGATTGGGTTACTGAGATTTATTTTCCAATAAAGTAATTCTTTTTAATACTATAATATTACTTTTGCAAACTAAAATTATACAATGAGTAAAAAACAAAAGGAAATGTCATTTTTAGATCATCTTGAAGAATTAAGATGGTTATTGATTCGCTCTGCAGGAGTTGTTTTTCTTTTTGCAATTTTTGCTTTTATGAAAATAGGTTATATTTTTGAACACCTTTTAATAGTTTTTAAAAATCCTGATTTTGCAACATATAGATTTTTATGTAACCTTTCTAGAACTTTTGGAACTGATGGTCTTTGTATTGAAAAAATAGATTTCACAATACAGAGTTTAAAAATGTCAGAGCAATTTTCTGCTCATATATGGTTAGCAATTACTTTTGGATTTATTCTAGCTTTTCCGTACATTTTATATGAAATATGGAAGTTTATTAGACCTGCTTTGTATGAAAGTGAACGTAAATATGCCTCATTATTTATAATTGCATCATCAAGTTTATTCTTTTTAGGAATACTTTTTGGGTATTATGTTATTGCACCTTTATCTATTAATTTTTTAGGTAATTACTCTGTAAGTGCTGAGGTTGAACGTAATTTTAAACTAGCATCGTACATTGCTATAATTAAAACATCGGTACTTTCTAGTGGAATGATTTTCGAATTACCAATAATTATATATTTTCTAGCAAAAATGGGATTGGTAACTCCTGAGTTTTTAAGAAAATATAGAAAATATGCTTTTGTTTTAGTCTTAGTTTTAGCTGCAATTATTACACCACCAGATGTTTTAAGTCAGATAATAGTTACAATACCAATGATGATATTATACGAAGTTGGAATTATTATTTCTAAAATTATAGTTAAAAAACAAAATGAAAGCTTAGTTAAAAAATAATAAGTTTATTTTTGTTTCATCATTAATCCAATACATTTTAGTTTAAATGATTTTAAGAGCAGAAAATATTGAAAAAATTTATGGAAGCAGAAAAGTTGTAAAAGGCATTTCAGTAGAAGTAGAGCAAGGAGAAATTATTGGTTTACTAGGTCCAAATGGAGCAGGTAAAACAACATCTTTTTATATGATTGTTGGAATGATTAAACCAAATGCTGGTAGAATTTTTTTAGATGATGAAGAAATTACTAAAGACTCTATGTACTTACGAGCTCAAAAAGGAGTTGGTTATTTAGCACAAGAAGCATCTGTTTTTAGAAAATTATCTGTAGAAGATAATATAATGTCAATCTTGCAATTCACAAATCTTTCAAAAAAAGAACAAAAATTAAAATTAGAATCATTAATTGATGAATTTAGTTTAGGTCATGTTCGTAAAAATAGAGGTGATTTATTATCTGGAGGAGAACGAAGAAGAACCGAAATTGCACGATGTTTAGCATCAGATCCTAAATTTATTTTATTAGACGAACCCTTTGCAGGAGTAGATCCAATTGCTGTTCACGATATTCAGAGTATTGTAGCACAATTAAAAAACCGTAATATTGGTATCTTAATTACCGATCATGATGTACAAGCAACTCTTGCAATTACTGATAGAACTTATTTAATGTACGAAGGTGGAATTCTTAAAGAAGGAACACCTCAAGAATTAGCAGATGATGAAATGGTAAGACGTGTTTATCTTGGTAATGATTTTGAATTGAAAGAAAAAAAATTCGATTAAATGTCAGTAACTAAAAATGATAAACAAATAGCTTATTGGTTAATTTTAGGAATTATTTTAGTTGCTTTGATGCTTATTTTAGGAAGCATTACTCGTTTAACAAATTCAGGTTTGTCTATGGTAACATGGAAACCTATTACTGGTACAATTCCTCCATTAAACGATTTACAATGGCAAGAAGAATTCACAAAATACCAAACTTCTCCAGAATATATTAAGCTTAATTATCATTTTGATTTATCTCAATTTAAAGAAATATTTATATGGGAATATTCTCATAGATTACTTGGTAGAGTAGTAGGATTAGTATTCTTTTTCCCATTTATGTATTTTATTATAAAACGAAAAATTAAATCTAATATATTATTATTTCATCTACTAGCAATTTTTATTTTAGGAGGTTTACAAGGAGTAATTGGTTGGTTTATGGTTAAAAGTGGATTAAAAGATCACCCTCATGTTAGTCATTTTTGGTTAGCAATTCACTTAACAACAGCATTATTTTTGATTTCATATATTTTTGTAACTGTTTTACATTTGTTATTCCCAAAACTAAACTTACAAACATCACAAACTAAAAAAGTTTCCAAATTATCTAAAGTATTGTTAGTTGTAACAAGTTTACAAATAATTTATGGTGCTTTTGTGGCAGGTTTGAAGGCAGGAAAATTACATGCTACCTATCCAAAAATGGGAAACGAATGGTTTCCTAAAATAATTTCGGAAAATTTTAAAACCAATGGGATTTTATCCTTTTTTGAAGATGCTTTTTTAATCATGTTTACACATAGATGGTTGGCAGTTGTGGTGTTGTTATTAGTGTCTTATATTATTTATGTTGCTCGTAATATGGTATTAACAAATAATCAAAAAACAGCTTTAAAGTTATTGTTAATAGCTATTTCAATTCAATTTTTACTTGGAATGTTTACTATTATGTATAGTGTTCCTGTTGTTTTAGGAGTTTTACATCAATTTGGAGCTATGTTATTTCTATTAAGTATTTTAACATTAATTTACTTTTTTAAAAATGATGATAGTAATGATAATGGAATTGCTTAGATAATAATAGTTATTTACTGTCGAAAATATATTTTAATCTAAAAAGATTTTTATTATCGGGAAAATGTTTTAACAATCTGTTATTTAGTTTTTTTCCTTTTTCACAGCTTTTATTATTTTTTTGACAATTATAACTATATGCAAGAGTTAGTCTATAATTTGATTCAAAACTCTTAGGATATATTTCTACAGCATTTTCATAAAAGTATATAGCATTTCTATAATGTTGTTTTTCAATCCATTTATCACCTTCAGTAATATTATGTTTATATTTTTTAGTCTGTTCTTTAGTCTGTATTTTTTTCTGAATATTATCGTTTTCTACTATTTCAACATAGTATTTTTCAGTATAATACGAATTAATATCATTAATAATTGGAAAAATAAATATGATTATAGGTATAGAAATTAATAAACTAATAATAACTATTTTAGTATTGTAACTTTTATTTTTTGCTATATAATTTTCTTTTAAAGAAAGTAATTTATCTTCAGAAATTTTTTTTAATTCAATTTCAGTCCTTGTAGATTTTAAATCTTTTTTAATAAAATTTAAAAATGGTTTTTTCTTCAATCGTAAATTACGGTTGTTTTTAAGAACAGTATTCATTGATGATAAATGGCCACTCATAATTAAAGTATTATACAATAAAGATAGTAAAATAAATCAAAAAAGCCATAAATCAAATAGTTAATTCATGGCTATTTTTAATTATTTAATGTTCATTAAAAAGGACTATTAGATTTTTTCTTATTATCTTCTAAATCGATATCTTTTTTTGTTTTTCTGGTACTTTTACCTTTGTTAAATCGGTAATTTACTTTAAATACAATCACATTTTTTAGTAAATCTATATTATAGGTAGTTAAGCTATTAAATGTTGGAGATTCTACATATTCACCTTGATTATATTCTAAGCCAGAATTAAGAGGCAACATATATAATAACATTACATTCAATTTATTTTTATAAAAGCCTTTTTGTAGAAGTAACCCAGCAAAATCGTTATCCCATTTATGCCAACCTTGTGTGGTAATACGTTTATTCATTCCTCTTTGGTAAATAATACCAGTTGTCAAAGCTTTTTTTCTATTTACATATACAATATTACTTTCCAAATGAATATCATTAAATGCATTTTTATGTCCTTGATATTCTATATTACTTCGGTAATAATTGGCGTTAGTTTGCCAATAAATAGATTTTGCTAACGGAAAAGCAATGTTTCCTTTAATACCATAATGTTGATATTTCCCAATATTATCATACGTATATTCAATAATACCATCATCACGTAATGTGCCAAATTGATTGATGTAATTATTAGAAAAATGATAATAAGGTTCTATAGATAAAAAACCATGTAGAATGTTAGTTCGTACAGATATTTTATGAGTAATTGATGGTTCTAATTTAGGATTACCAGTGCTTACTGTTTGATCATCTATATAAATAGTGTTAGGATTTGCTTCGGATAATCCAGGATAATTACTACTTGATCTATATTTTAACTTAAAGTCTACTTTTTTAGAATAATTATATTTTACATCTAAATAAGGTTGATAAATAAAGTAGGTTAAGGTTTCTCCTAAAGCTTTTGGTGTACTAATTTCACCAGCAATCCCTGTTTTAATAGCAAGTTTTTTACTAGGCTTAAAAGCGTAATAACCAAATATTTTGTGTCTAGTATCTTCATATTTAAAGCTATCTGTATTAAACAAATTGGAATTTTTTAAATGATTGAATCCATAACCCAAATTTAGACTGCTTTTTTCATTAATAGCATGACTGTATTCGGCATCTAATTTATATTGATCTTGTGAATTTTTAGAATGGTTAATTCGTTCTAAAACATCGTTTTTTATAAAAGTATTGCTACTTTCATCTTTGTAATAAGATTTAGTAAAACTAATATTTAGTTCATCGTTATCGTTTAGTTTATTTAAATAGAATAAAGATTGGTAATTATTAGATCCTTTATCGTTTGCTTTTTCTAAAATAGCATAACTATCTATTAATGTATTTCCATTAGTTTCTTCAAATTGATAGTTAATATTTGTTTCATCTTTATTAAAGATAACATTATCAAATCTAGCCTCAAAGCTTATGGTGTTTCTTGGATTTAAGTAATAATCTATTCCTAAAACAGCATCATCATTTGCTTTGAAGCTTTCTAAATTATTTCTCTTATCAAATGCTGTTTTACGAATAGATCTCCCATCACTATATTCTTTCACTATGGATGATGGAAAATTTAAGCTGTTCAGATTGGTGCTGTATTTACTGTAAAAATTGATTTTGTTATATGTGTAATTAAAACCTAAAGACGAACTATTTATTGGTAATAGAAATTTAGTATCTTTAGTATCCGAATCGATTATTGCTTGATTAAACAAACTTAATTCCATTCCTTTATAATTTTGTTTTAGGATGATATTAATCACAGCAGAATAACCTTCTAAACCATATTTACCACTTGGATCTTTAACAATTTCCACTTTTTTTAACCTATTTGGATTTAAGCTTTGGATGTATTGTGAATCTTTAGAAATACCATTGACTAAAAATTTAACATTAGACTCTCCATCAACTTTTATACTATTACTATATCTGTCAAGAGTTACGCCGCTAATTTTATCTAAAACATCATTTGTGTTTGCCGCAGCAATTTTCATTTTTTTAGTTACGGAATATACATTTTTATCCAGTTTAAAACTTTTAGTGTGTGCTTTAACAGTAACTTCATCTAAAGTTTTATTATCAAAAGCAAGTTTAAAAGTACCTAAAAATTGATTGTTTTTATTGATAATTACATCTTTTTCTAATTTTTGATATCCCATATAGTCGATACTCATTTTGTATTTCCCTATATTTAGTGATGCTTCAAAATATCCTTTATCATTGGTTACTGCACCTTTTACTAATTCATTTTTGTGGTTGTAAAAACTAATAGCACAGTAGCTTAAATCTTCTTTAGTTCCTGAATCTATTACTTGTCCAGATACAAATACTTCTTGTTGTGCAAAGTTTGTAAAACTGATGAGTAATAACAATAATAGTAATAATTTATTAAATTTTAGGGTAGTTTGGTTGGTTTTCATAATTTGTAGTTTATAATTAAAAGACGAGTTATAATATTTTTTGTTACATTCATTTAAATAATTAATAATGCAAATATGAAATGATTTTAGGCGTGTATAAATTATTTATCTCTGAATTGTAGTTTTATTTGGATGAACTGTTTTTTGAAAAGATCTAATAGATTACATTTAATATTATTGTCATACTAAGGAGTATAGAATTTTATAATTTCATTTGAAATGATGCTCTAAAAAATATTTATTAAAATATATATTATTTTTAGAAACCTTTTTTAAACTTGCAACGTCTTATAGATAGAAACCAAACTAAAAAACCATTGAAAGTAATTCAATTACATAAAAAAGATCATCACCAAGGCACTATAAATTTGTTAAAAAAACAAAATAGAGATGCTCAGCAAATGGTTTACTCTAAATACTCTCCTAAAATGTTAGGCGTTTGTAGACAATACATAAAAGATTTACAACATGCAGAAGAAATAATGCTTAACGGATTTTTAAAAGTGTTTACTAAAATCGATAAATTCCAATCTAAAGGAAGTTTTGAAGGTTGGATAAGACGCATTATGGTAAATGAATGTATTTCGTTTTTACGATTAAAAAAGCGATTGGTTTTTGTAGATGATGATTCCTTTTTTACAGAAGAAGTAAACATAAAAGTACAAGAGAATAATGAAGATACTAGCATCTTACAAAAGTTGGTGGATAATTTAAAAGAAGATATAAAAGTTGTTTTTAATTTATATGTAGTAGAAGAATATAAACATAAAGAAATAGCAGAATTACTACAAATAACAGAGAATGCTAGTAAATTACGATATAAAAAAGCAAAAGCTATTTTGCAAGAACAATACAATAACTTAAACCTTAAAAGTTATGAATAATATAGAAAATAAAATTAAAAAAGAATTTCAACAAAGAGAAATTCAACCAAGTAAACAATCTTGGGAAAATTTAGCATATATGCTAGATTCTAAAGAAGAAAAAAAATCAAAAAAAGGCATTATATTCTTTAAATATGCAGCCGTTTTTATTGGTTTGTTGGTTGTTGCTAGTTTTTTCTTTAATACTGACAGTGAGATAGATAAAAAATTAAATAAGAATACTGAACTTGTAGATATTAATAATGTTAAGATTGAAAATGATAAAAAAGAAATAGTATCAAACTCTAATGAAAATGTAGATGCTAAAATAAAAATAAATTTAATTAAAGATGAAAACTATCTACAAGAAAAATCATCTGTTATTAATAAAAATAAAATTTATAAGCTTAAGAAAAACTCATATAATAATGAAAGTTTAGCGATAAAAGAGGAAGTAAATAAGATTAAATCAACTATTAAAACAGAGGTTAATTTAAACAATTATAATTCAATAGTAAATAATAATGTTGTCGTTAAAAAAATAAGCATACCTAATGATGAAAAGTTAATTAAAATTAAAAATCAAAAAAAATTAATGAATTCTTCTGATGATGATATAGAAAATATGTTAGCATTAGCCTTAAATGGTAAAAACGATAATGCAAATAATTCTATTAATATTAATAATGATAGTTTACAATTAGCTATAGAAAACAGCCTATATAAAAATAGAAATACTAAATATAAAATTTATAAAGTGATAAAAGCAGGAGTCGACACTGTAGAGTCCATTATAGTTTCAAATAACAATTAAAAATAATAAAATGATAAGATTAATTACATATACAATATTAGCAACATTACTAGCAATTACTAGTATAACAGCTCAAGAAAATACTTTTGAAAGTAAAATTAAAAGTTTATCAACCCAATTAGATGAGGTTATTAAAACAGAGAAAAATTTGCTTAAAAAAGAAATAAAGTCAATTGAAAAACAATATAATAATGATGAAATAACTTTTGATGAAGCTAAAAAACTGAAAAGCAAAGCTACTAGATTACATGCAAATAATATTAGTTCTAAAACTTTAGAGGTTGAAAATAAAGTCCATAATTTAGTTCAAGGAAAAGTAGATACTATAGTAAAAGCAGTTGAAACTAATAAATATAAAAAATTTGACTTCAATTTTTCTAAAGATAGTATTTATAATAATAATCGTACTTATTCTACAAGTTTTGTAGCCTTTGGATTAAATAACATTGTAAAAGATGGAAATTTAAATTCTATTCAAGATTCGGATTTTGAATTTGGACAATCTCATTTTTTTGAGTTTGGATTAAACTTTAAAACTAGGCTATTAAAAAACTCAGGCTTATTGTATGCTAATTATGGATTATCTATGCGATATAATAATTTGCGTACAAAAGATAAACAGTATTTTGTTACGGATAATGATAATACAGTTTTACAAGACCATGCTTTAGATTTGAAAAGCTCTAGATTTAAAAATGTGCAACTAGTATTACCAGTGATGTTTGAGTTGGATTTTAGTAAACCTAGAGAAGAAGATGGAAAAACAGTATATCATAGAAATAGAAGCTTTAGATTAGGCTTTGGAGGTTTTGGAGGATTTAATTTGAAAACAAAACAGATTTTAAGATATGATTTAAACGGTAAAAATAACAGAGATAAAGAAAAAGGAGATTTTAATGTAAACAATTTTGTTTATGGTATTCAGGGCTTGATAGGATATAGAGATACAAGCTTTTATGTAAAATATGATATGCAAGATTTATTTACAAATAGCTTTAAAGATCAAAAAAATGTTTCATTTGGAGTAAGATTTGAATTGTAGCAACTAAAAACCTCATAGCGTAATATTTGCTATGAGGTTTTAAAAAAATGTTAAATCAGAATTCATAATCTTCATTATAGAAAAAATCATTGTAAATTACCCTCGTAAAACAAACTCATTTATGAAAATAAAAGTACTAAAGATAATTTTACTCCTTACAGTTTTAATACTATATAGTTGTAAATCAGTTAAAAAATATAATGCTCAAATATCAAAAAATCATTCCCCTGGAGAGTTAAGAGAAGATGTAGATTATGCATATAATAAATTAAAAAAACTACATCCAAATTTATATCAATATATAAGTAAGGAGAAGTTAGATTCTAAATTTAATAATTTAAAAACGGAATTAACAGAACCTTTATCAAGTTTAGAATTTTATAAAAAATTAGCCCCTGTAATTGCAAGTATTCGTCAAGGACATACTTCATTAAAATCACCTCATAGACTACAAACAAAAAAGGAACGCAAGAAAAAGGGTATTCGTAAAGGTTTATTTAGAACTTTAAAATTCAATACTCTTAATGATAAAATTTATATTGAAAAGGGTTATGGTAAAGATAGCCTTATTAATAAAGGAATAGAGTTAATAAAAATTGAAGGAAAAGATGTAGTAAATTTAGTAGCCTCTTATCAAAATTTAGATATAGGCGATGGTTATAATACTACTTTTTTACCTGAGTTTACTCGTAAAAATATTGGAAGTTATTATACCAAAACTAATTTTCTGAAAGATAGTATTCAAATTACATTAAAAGAAAAAGATAGTGTTTTTACAAATTATTTATTTGCCTTTGAAAAAAATGAGAATAAAAATAAGAAAGACAAAAAGGATAAAAAATCTATAAAAGAAAAGAATAAGAAACTTACTAAATCTGAAAAAAAACAAGCCAATAAAAAAAGAAAAGAACGCTTAAAATGGAATTATAAACATGATTATAATAAATTTACTAAAGAAGTTGTTAGAGATTTTAAATTCATCAAAAACGAAGATGAAAATGATGTCGCTTATGTAAAAATTACCAATTTTACAGATGGAGGATACAAAGAATTTTACGATGAAGTATTTAAAAAAATTGATTCATTAAAATCATCTAATCTAATTATTGATTTGCGAGATAATACGGGAGGAAGCCTTAGAGAAATTGCGTATTTTTATTCTTATATGACCGATAAGAAGTATCAATTTATAAAGCCAGCAAAAATGGTAAAAGGTAGGCGTTGGTTATATCCAAAAACACATAGTCGTTCACCTATAATGAAAACTTTGTCTTATGTGTTCTTCCCTGTATTAAAAACTATTCAATTGTTAAAAGTTAAAAAAGAGAATGGGATTCCGTACTTTACTTTTAAAAGCTCTAAAATTCAACCACCAAAAGAAGAATACAATTATAAAGGTAAAATTTATGTATTGATTAATGGAGTTAGTTTTTCGGCAAGTTGTATTTTATCCACTAATTTACAAGCTAATAAAAGGGCTTATTTTGTAGGAGATGAAACAGGAGGCGCCTATAATAGTACTGTTGCAGGAAACTTTGCAAATGTTCCTTTACCAAATTCAAAAGAAAATTTACGTATAGGAATTATGCTTATTGAAACACCATACAAAGTTGTACCAGATGGTTATGGCATTAAACCAGATAAATACATCCCAATAACCACTTTAGAACGAGATGAACAGCTAGATTGGATTTTAAAAGATATTTCAAAATAGTTATCAATAAAAAAGACAGTTTAAATATATATTTAAACTGTCTTTTTTAATTATAATTTTAAGTTTTATTCTAAAGAGCCTAAATAACGTTCAGCATCTAGTGCAGACATACATCCTGTACCAGCAGCAGTAACTGCTTGTCTGTAGATAGTATCTTGAACATCACCACAAGCAAAAACTCCAGGTAAGTTAGTTTTTGTAGATTTTGCTTGAGTTATTAAATACCCAACTTCATCCATATCCAATATATCTTTAAAAATTTCTGTATTTGGTTTATGTCCAATAGCAATAAAAACTCCAGTAACATCAATTACATTTTTTTGATCTGTTTTGTTGTTTTTAGTTCTTACTCCTATAACAACTTCATCACCAAACATTTTTTTCTCACCTAATACTTCATCAATTTCTGTATTGTAAAGTACTTCAATATTTTTGGTTTTATTTACTCTATTTTGCATTGCTTTAGAGGCTTTCATGTAATCTTTTCTAACCAAAATTGTTACTTTGTTACAAATATTTGCTAAATAAGTAGCTTCTTCTGCTGCAGTATCTCCAGCACCAACTACAATTACATCTTGCCCTTTATAGAAAAAACCATCACATGTAGCACACGCAGAAACTCCACCACCAATAAGCTTTTGTTCACTCTCTAAACCTAAATATTTTGCAGTTGCACCAGTAGCAATAATTACCGATTCGGCTTCAATTGTAGTTTCTTCATCAACTATTACTTTATGAATACCTCCAACTTTACTACTAAAGTCTACTTTAGTAACTAATCCAAAACGAACTTCTGTACCAAAACGTTCAGCTTGAGCTTTTAAATCTTCCATCATTCCTGTTCCATCAACACCATTTGGATAACCAGGGAAATTATCAACTTCAGTTGTTGTTGTTAATTGTCCACCCATTTGCATTCCTGTATACATAACAGGCTTCATGTCAGCTCTTGCAGCATAAATTGCAGCTGTGTATCCAGCAGGACCTGATCCTATAATTAAACATTTAATTCTTTCAATTTTATCTGACATAATATAAGATTTTTATTTATTTAGTTATTATTGCAATGTTGCATAAATATTTTACAAAATTACTTTTTTTTTATAATTGTTTTTAGTTTTAGTTATCAATTTTACTAATATAGGCATAAGATTTTCTAATAATTTTTACTTTCTTAAATTTAAACATCAATATTTATATGACTTTTTAGCAATCTAATATTTTATATAACATAAATTAATAAGTAACAAACATTACATTAATACGATTTAGATTAAATATTTTTGGCATCATTTTAGACGATAAAAAAATATAAAATTACATATATGGATTATAAAATTATTTCAACCGAAGAAGAGTACGAATCAATTATTAGAGATAACTTAGGTGTTCTTCTATATTTTTCACGTGTTTCATGTAATGTTGGAGAGGCATTAGAACCAAAAGTTATTAAATTATTAAACGAAGAGTTTCCTAAAATTCCATTTTATTTTGTTGATATGGATAAAACACCTACAATACCTGTTAAACATAGTGTTTTTGTTGAACCAACAATTATTGTAATGTTTGATGGTAAAGAAACAATTAGAAAAAGTAGAATTATAAGTATAGGTGATTTATCTACTTCTATTGAAAGAATTTATAAATTAGCTTTTGATTAATTTATAAAATAATTGCATAAGATAGAATTAATTGTATATTTGCAGCCGATTAACTTTCGGGGTGTAGCGTAGCCCGGTTATCGCGCCACGTTTGGGACGTGGAGGCCGCAGGTTCGAATCCTGCCACCCCGACAAAAAGCTCATTATCTTTATTGATAATGAGCTTTTTAAATATAATAATTATATCCTTATTCTAAGGATTTTACTAATAATTCTGCAGTTGAAGGATTTGTAGCTAAAGGTATATCGTGAACATCACATAAACGCATAAGCATAAATATATCTGGTTCATGAGGATGTTTTGCAAGTGGATCTCTAAAGAAAAATACCATTTTTGTTTTTCCTTCTGCAACTCTAGCTGCAATCTGAGCATCACCACCAATAGGTCCAGATAAAAATCTTAAAACTGTAAATCCTGCTTTTTCGGCTTTTAAACCAGTAGTTCCAGTTGATACTAATGTAATATTTTTATTTAGCAAGATAGATTTATGCTCTTGTAAAAACTGAACCATTTCTGCTTTTTTACCATCATGTGCTATAATTGCTATTTCCATAATTATTTGTTTTTAGAGTAGAAATTTTCTAACTCTTTAATATGTTTTTCTTTTGTTTTATTATCTAAAAAAGAATAATTAAAAGAATTCTTAGCTAATTCGTATAAATCTTTTTTACTTAAATCTAATGCTTTTTGAATTTGAATATAATTTTCGTTTAACTGACCTCCAAAAAAAGCAGGGTCATCAGAATTTATAGTAATTTTAAGCCCTAAATTCATCATTTTTTTTAAAGGGTGATCTTTAAGGTCATCAACAACCTTTAAGGCAGTATTTGATAATGGGCAAACAGTTAAAGCTAAATCTCTTTTAATGATTTCATTAATTAATTTTTCATCTTGTAAAGAGTTGTTACCATGATCAATTCTTTTAACTTTTAAAATATCAATAGCTTCCCAAATATAATCTGCATTTCCCTCTTCTCCAGCATGAGCAACAGGTATAAACCCTTCATTAATTGATTTTTCAAATAAATTTTTAAATTTTGATGGAGGATTATCTTTTTCAGATGAATCTAATCCAACACAAGTAATTTTATCTTTAAACGGAATAGAATCTTCTAACGTTTTTAAACAATCCTCTTCGGTTAAATGTCTTAAATAACTCATAATTAATAAAGAGCTAATATTAAGTTTTTCTTGAGCATCTTCACAAGCTTTTGAAATGCCATTAATTACAGTTTTAAATGAAACACCTCTATCAGTATGAGTTTGAGGATCAAACATTATTTCTGTATGTCTTATATTTTGTTTAGCACATTTTTGTAAATAACTATATGTTAAATCATAAAAATCTTGTTCAGTTTGTAGAACATTTGCGCCTTGATAATATATGTCTAAAAAATCTTGTAAACAATTAAATTTATATGCGTTTTCAATTTCTTTAATGGATTTAAAAGGAATTTTGATATTATTTCTTTTAGCGATTTCAAACATTAATTTTGGTTCGAAAGAGCCTTCAATATGTAAATGTAATTCAGCTTTTGGCAGGTTTTCAATGAATTTTTTCATTTTTAAATTAAAATTTGAATGCAAAATTAGTGTTTTATTACTTTAGATTATCAATATAATTAAAAAATGATGATATTTGCAATATGATAAATGAGCCTTTAAAATTTGAACCAATATTAAAAGATAAAATTTGGGGTGGAGAAAAATTAATAAAGTTACTTCATAAAAAATCTATAAAAAATAATATTGGTGAAAGTTGGGAAATTTCTAATGTTGATAATAATATTTCTAAAGTTATTTCAGGGAAATATAAAGGTTTAACAATTACTGAATTAATTAAAACTTATAAATATAGTTTGGTAGGAAATAAAGTTTACAAAACTTTTGGAGAAGTTTTTCCATTGTTAGTTAAGTTTATTGATGCAAAAGAAGTTTTAAGTATTCAATTACATCCAAATGATGAAATTGCAATGAAATTTCATAATTCTTTTGGTAAAACAGAAATGTGGTATGTTGTTCAAGCTGATGCTGATAGTGAAATAATTATAGGTTTTAATCAAGATGTTAATAAGAAAAAATATCAAAAATATTTAGAAGAAGAAAATTTATTAAATTTATTAAATATCGAAAAAGTTTCTGAAGGTGATGTGTTTTTTATTCCTCCAGGAAGGATTCATGCAATTGGAAAAGGAGTTCTTTTAGCAGAAATTCAACAAACAAGTGATATTACTTATCGTATTTATGATTGGGATAGAAAGGACGCTAAAGGTAATTATAGAGATTTACATACTACGGAAGCTTTAAAATCAATCGATTTCAATGTAAAAACTAATTATAAAACTAATTATAATGTTGAATTAAATAAGAATTCAAAGGTGATTTCATGTCCTTTTTTTACCACTAATATTATATCAATCAAGGGTGATTTAAAAATTAATCATAGTGATAAAGATTCGTTTATTATATATATGTGTGTGAAAGGAAATGTTATATTTGCAAATAATAATTTTACGATGGATTTAAATTTTGGAGAAACATTATTAATTCCAAATTCATTAAATACTTTTGAAATAATATCAAAAGAACAATCTGAATTATTAGAAATATATATAGAATAATTAATTATTAAAAATAAAAATATGGCAAGTATTAAAAATTTAAAAAAAGACTTAAATTACATTTTTTCAGATATTATTGAAGAGTGTTATGTATGGCAATTAGAAAATGGTGATGATAAGGATAAAGCTGAAGTGATTATTGATGGAGCAATTTCTTCATTTGATAGTTTAATTGAAAAAGTTAACTCAAAAGCTGATAACGTTAAAAACCATTTTAAATCTGTTTTGTCAGAATTAGAAGAAAATGTAAATGATTTAAGAAGTCAAATAGATTCTCTTTAATAAAATTTTAACATTTTTTTTGTAATATTATTAAGAATAGAACGTTTAATATAATATAAAAATATATTAATTATGGCGAGAGCAATGTTTGAATATACAAAAACTATTTTAAAAAAAGTAAGCTTTAATGTAGACTTGTTTTGTAATGAATTAAATAAAGCAATGGATAGATTATTACCTTATGAAATTGAAGAATTAAGAATTTGGTTACAAAAATTTACAGCCAATAAACCAGAATTATATAGCTGTTTAGTTATAGTTAAATCATAAATAAAAAAGAGTTTTCATAAATTGAAAACTCTTTTTTATTTATTGACAATTTTAATTGTTAAAAATAATTGTACTTTTGCCTTAATAATACTTACTAACAATATGGACGACTTAGAAAAAGTTATTGAGGATTTAATATCCAAGCGTAAATCAATTTCTGAAAAAGTTAATGATAAAATAAATAAAAATAAAGGATCAATTTTTAGTCTTGATACTAAATCATTACATATTTCAACAGATGATAAAAAAGTAATTGATAATAAAAATATAATTATATCTCATTTAAAGGCTGCAAAAATATCCCATAAAAAATGGATGTCTTATGTGCAAATTCTAATTAGGTTAGGAAATGTTAATGAAGCTAAATCATCAATTCCAATTAATTATACAATGTGTGATTTTGGAAAATGGTATTATGGGGATGGACAAATTTTACACGGCTTTCCTGAGTATCTCCAAATGGAAGAAATTCATAAAAATGTTCACGATACCTACTTGCAAATTTATGAATTATATGTCAAACCAATAAAAGGCTCTCTTTTTAATAGTGAAAAAAGTCAATTGGCCAAAAGAGATAAAGAAGCACAGACTCTTTCAGTAATTTTAGAGGAGTATTCAAAAATTATGTTTGATTTACTTAATTCTGTTGAGAATTCTGTTAAAAAAACATCGAATAATGAATTATTGAGTTTGATGTAAACATAAAATATAAACAATAAACAAAAAACAGCTAAACTTATTTTTAGTTGTTTTTTTTATTTTTAGGAATTAAAAAATTAAAGCTAATTTTAAAAGGCTTAATAAATCCTTTTACTAAATCAAAATTTGATAATGTAGCAATAATATAAAAAATGATGTAACCATAAGCAAAAACTGATTTTGTGAAAAATACATTTGCAGTTTTACTATTCCACTTCAAAGCTACATAAACATATGAAAACATTAAAATTGAAAGTAAGCTAATACTTAAAAAAATTTTAAGTTTATCATTATCTAAAGATTTTAATTCATTATAATGATTAGAGGTATTTATTGTGTTATTTTTAATAGAAAACCAAATATGCACTGTAATCAAAAAGAATATAGTGGTTAAACCACTAAACATAGAAACAGATTTGTTTATCAACCAGAAATCATAAAAACCGTGTGAAAATATGGCTAAAAAGTAAAAAAAAGGAAATATAATTATAGCAGGTAAACGTGTTTTTTTAAATTTTATTAAAAATAAACCATACGCAATTATAGAACTAAATGTCATGTGTGCAACAGTTGCATAAAGCGCTCTTGCATTAATAATTTCTATACCATTTTGATTTATATACATAGCATTTTCAATAAATGAAAAACCTAATGCAGATGCCGAAGCATATAAAATATAATCATATGGTTCATCAATAGCTTTAGTTAACCACAGAATAATAATTAATGGAATAAATTTAACAGTTTCTTCTATTAAACCAATACCAAAAACACTATAAATAAAACTATTTATTGGATTTTCAACATCTGTAAATCCTAAACTATGAATAAAATGATATGGTATTTCAGCAAATGAAGTAAGTATGCTTGAAATAATTACTATTAATAAAATATATCTTTTTTTTTCTTTGTCAAAAATATCAAGTCTGTAAATATAAATTAGCCAAATAAAACTTATAAGAAATGAAATTATTACTGAAAATATAGCTTTGTTTTTAAGTAGTAATTCATCAGAAATGTGATTGGTATTTTCAAAGTTTGTAAAATTAATAATAATGATAGGTATTAAAATTACAAATAATGATATGATTACAGATTTAAATCGATTTAATTTAAAAAAATGAAGTTTTTTTTCTAATTTCTTATAGTCTTTATGATGATTTTTAAACCATTTGATAATTAAAACAAAACTAATAATGTTTAAAACGATAGTTACCATTTTGTAAAAATAAACTTTGTTTTTAATTTTTATGCTTAATTATTATAATTTATAATTAAAACTATAGGCTTTATAAAACATTCTTGAATTATCATATACTTTTTTTGTATTCCAAATACTAATATTTTGATTGAAACTATAAGCGCCTTGAAACATAAAAGACATATTTGTAACATTTTGAGTATTCCAAATGCTAATATCTTTATTGAATTTTGATGCTTGTGAAAACATACCTCGCATATTAATGACATTTTGAGTATTCCAAATACTAATATCTTTATTAAAATTAGATGCTAGTTGAAACATAGCTTTCATTGAATGAACATTAGAAGTATCCCAATTATTGAGGTCTTGATTAAAGGATTTAGCATTATTAAACATAAAAGACATATTTGTAACATTTTGAGTATTCCAATCGTTAATATCTTGATTAAATAAAATTGCACCAGAAAATAGTCCCGCCATATTATTAACATTAGATGTATCCCAATCTCCTATATCTTGATTAAATTTAATGGCATCTTCAAACATTCCATCCATATCAACTACGTAACTTAAGTCTGGTTTATCAGTTGCTTTTCCTATTAAATTTTCACATCCCCAAAACATACCATTCATAGATTGCCATTTTTGATTTCCCCATTGATTAATTGCTATTAATTTTAATTTATCTCCTTTATTATTAAATGAAAAATGAGGAAAAAGACCTTTTATTCTAATTGTATAAATACCAGGTTTTTTATAATCATGGGTAATATTATTGTTAATACCAATATCATCAAAAAAACCATCATTATCCCAGTCTATATCATAATAGTATATTCCAAATAAAGTGGGAATTGTGATTGAAGTATTATTTGAAGCTCCTTTTTTAGTGGTGTCCCAAGTTGTAACAAAGTCAGTTAATGAATTACTAATTTCTTTTTTTTTGTTTTGAGCATAAGATGAAAATGTAATTAATAAAACGAAGAGTACCATTTGGTTTATATTATTATGCATAGTTAAGTGTTTTAATTATACCACTAATTTCAGCATTTTTTTTCTTTTTTTTAAAACTGATTTGTAATTGAAGTCACTTATTTTATAATTGATTAAACCATATTATATTTTATACTCTTATCGCTTTAAAGTAAGATTTCCTTTTATTTGTTTTCCATTTTTATATTGTACAAGATACCAATAATCATTTTCTTTCATTATTCTTCCGTTATATGTCCCATCCCATTGATAAAGTTTGTTAGGTTTTATTACGGTTATGATTTTACCAAAACGATTAAAAATTGTAATGTAATCTATTAAATTTTTAGTATCCGTTATATTCCAATAATCATTTTTGCCATCTCCGTTAGGCGTAAAAAACGAAGGAATTTTAAATGTTGTACTAAACGTAATTTCATTACAGCTTATAGCAATACAATCTTCATCATATGCAAAAATAGTTACATAATATTGAGTATTAGGTTTCAAATTTTTTGGAAGATAACGATTTGTTTGTCCTACATCTAGATAATTTTCAATATCATTTCCTCCTGGATAAGTTGCTATAGTTAAATAATATCCAATGGCGTCTTTTATTATGTCCCATTTAAGATAAGTATTAACGGGTACATCTGTTTCTTCATTAAGTGGATATATTAATTGTGTGCAAAAAACATTATTTACTGTAATTGTCATTTGCGCATTGTTGGTACATTGTCCTGCATCTGGTGTAAAAGTATACAAAGTTGTTGTGGTATTGTCTAAAGCTGGTGACCAAGACCCAGTATATCCTTCAATTGATGTTGTTGGTAAAGCATTTAATGTATCTCCTTCACAGATGGTTGCTACTTGTGTAAAAGTAGGTGTTACTTTCGTATTTACCGTAATTGTCATTTGTGTATTGTTGGCACATTGACCTGCATCTGGAGTAAAAGTATATAAGATTGTTGTGGTATTGTTTAAAGCTGGAGACCAAGACCCAGTATATCCTTCAATGGATGTTGTTTGCAAGGCATTTAATATATCTCCTTCACAGATGGTTGCTACTTGTGTAAAAGTAGGTGTTACTTTCGTATTTACTGTAATTGTCATTTGTGTATTGTTGGCACATTGACCTGCATCTGGAGTAAAAGTATATAAGGTTGTTGTGGTATTGTCTAAAACTGGAGACCAAGAACCTGTATATCCTTCAATGGATGTTGTTTGCAAGGCATTTAAAGTATCTCCTTCACAGATGGTTGCTACTTGTGTAAATGTTGGTATGACTTTTACATCAAAATCGATGGTCATTGTAGTACTATTCGCACATTGTCCAGAAGTTGGTGTAAAGGTGTATACTTTGTTAGTAGTATTATCCGTAGTCATCGACCAAGTACCATTGATTGCAGGAGTATCGTTAGAAGCTAAAGGCAAATCATTTATCGGGTTGTAATCTTCACAGACAGCTGCTATTTGAGTAAATGTAGGAGTAACCTTTGCATTAAAATTGATGGTCATTTGTGCACTATTCGCACATTGTCCCGAATTAGGAGTAAAGGTGTATACTTTGTTAGTAGTATTATCCGTAGTCATCGACCAAGTACCATTGATTGCAGGAGTATCGTTAGAAGCTAAAGGTAAATCATTTATCGGGTTGTAATCTTCACAGACAGCTGCTATTTGAGT
>Ga0256844_10000180_pt1 | contig 25188 bp, 24 predicted proteins | sample MusselsmetaG_FD_189100 | JGI IMG/M metagenome (GOLD analysis project Ga0256844, IMG submission 189100) | Mussel associated microbial communities from hydrothermal vent at the East Pacific Rise, Pacific Ocean - Mussels | ecosystem: Host-associated > Mollusca > Shell > Unclassified ... | reverse complement strand
AAAGTTATGTCACCAATGCATCCAGAGAAGGTGTTGTTGCTCTGTGGATGGGAGGAAAACAGTCCTTTTTGAAAAAACTCTTTTCCCGTACCATGGTTGATAAATTATTGTCGAACACAAAATCCTCTTTGCTGATCCTGCGTTAAAACACAGGAGTTCCCGGGAAATGTATTGACATTTATTTGTTGGATGCCCATAATCGGCTCTCATTCTCCTGTCGAGGCGGGGGGCTTTCCCCGCAAGTGGGAGGGAAGGATATCGATTTCTTTTTATTGGTCTCTGCCCCCCCAAGGCAATGCATTGTCCCGAGCCGTTGATTCAACAATTAACCGTACAAAAAAGTAAGTATGAATATCTTTTTTATCGCACTCTTTCTTATTTGTCTCGGGGGTGGACAGGTGCTTGCGACCTACAGATTTTTTTCGGTCATGAAGACGCTGGCTGTTGGCTCCATTATTATCGGCTGCAGCCTGGGGGCATATGATGCAGCGGTTCGACTTCTTCAGCACACGGCCTCTGCCGCTTTCTCATGGGACTGGCTGCAAATTTCACCCTTTGCCCTTAAAATTGACATGGTATCCGCTTTTTTCCTGGTACCTGTTTTTGTTATTTCTGCCATTTCCGCCCTGTACAGCTTTCAGTATCTAGACGACAAAAAACGTGCTGCTGGTGTCGCTAATAATTATTTTTTCTTTGCTGCACTTATACTTTCTATGGCTCTGGTGGTTTGCGCCGACAACATGCTCACCTTTGCTCTTGCCTGGGAGTTTATGTCTGTTTCCTCATTTTTTCTGGTTATTTATGATGTTCAGAAGAAGAAGACCAGGGATGCGGGATATATGTATTTCATCTTTACCCAGGCTGGCGCTCTGTTTATTTTTGCAGGATTTGGCTTTATTTATGCCCATACAGGTAGTTTTTCCTTTGAGCAGATAGCGGCCATTCCAGAGTCATCCAAACTCGTCGCGTTTATCCTCATTCTCATAGGATGTGGTTCTAAGGCCGGTATTATGCCATTACATGTCTGGCTGCCCTATGCACACCCGGCAGCTCCCAGTCATGTATCGGCTGTGATGTCTGGTGTTATGATTAAAATGGGTATATACGGTATTGTTCGTTTTTATCTTCTGTTGGAACCAACGTCAGTGCTCTTTGGTCAGATTGTCATCGTTCTTGGCATTATCTCGGGGATTTTAGGAGCCGTTTACGCCATAGGTAAGCAGGATATTAAGAGCATGCTTGCCTATTCAAGTGTTGAAAATATCGGTATTATCTTGCTAGGGCTCGGTATCGGTATGCTTGGAGCAGCTTCAGACAACATGACCATGACCGCTTTCGGTTTTGCCGGCGGGTTATTGCATGTGTTTAATCATTCAATCTTTAAATCACTGCTTTTCATGGGTGCAGGATCTGTTCTTCATCAGGCCAAAACAGGTAACAGTAATCTCCTTGGCGGACTGATGAAAAAAATGCCGTTAACAGGGCGCACAATGCTTATAGGTTCAGTTTCTATTTCAGGACTGCCGCCCTTTAACGGTTTTATTAGTGAATTTCTAATTTATTACGGGGCAATCAACGGGCTGTCACTTCACGGGGTATCGTTTGTTTTCTCTCTCCTTGCCCTGATCTCCCTTGCTGTTATCGGAGCGCTTGCCGCTGCTGCCTTTACGAAATTTATTGGTATTGTTTTTCTTGGTGAGCCCCGTTCAAATAAGGCAGCTAATGCAACTGAAGCGGGCCTGCTCATGGGTACATCGCTTGCGATCCTTGCCGCCAGTTGTCTGATTATTGGTATTTGGCCATGCTATTTTGTTCAGGCCGCCTTCCAGACTACCCGGGCAATACCACTTGTTGCCGATTTTAAAGCAACCCAATTCTTGCCGATTATGACTAATATTGCCCGCACCGGAGCTTTATTTCTACTGCTTTTTATAGTTGTTGCTGTCATCCGAAGAGTTCTTTATATTGGTAAAGACGTCAGCAGTTCCGAAACCTGGGGGTGCGGTTTTTCACAATCCACAGTCCGGATGCAGTATACCGGAACCTCATATGCTGATACTATAATTGATTTTTTTCGCCCCTTTACCCAGGTGCAGAAAGAATATTCGGGAATAGATGAAATCTTCCCTGGTAAAACAACGTACAGTTCTAAAATTCACGACAGCGCAGAAACCTGGCTCCATACCATCATCATACGTCCCATTCTGTTTTTACTGGGGCAACTGCGTTGGTTGCAGCATGGCAATATTCAGGTCTATATTGGCTATATTGTTTTTGCCGTACTGATTTTGCTCTTTTTTTCTAGGAAAATCAATGGACTTTACGTTTAATACATTCTCGTTTTGCTCACTTACCGCTGCCTTCGCACTTGCTCCTCTTTTTATGGGGGTAATACTTAAGGTTAAAGCCTTTTTTGGCGGCAAACAGGGGCCTCCCTGGCTGATAAAGTATTACACTCTGATTAAGTTGATTCGCAAAGGGTCTGTGTATTCGACCAGCACAACATTCGTCTTTAAACTTGGCCCGATTGTATCCTTTGTAACCGGTTTTATGTTACTGCTCTTCTTCCCTTTTGCTGGTTTACCACCTCTTCTTTCTTTTCATGGCGATGTAGTGATCCTTTTTTATCTGCTTGGCCTGGGGAGATTTTTTACAGTTCTTGCCGCCCTTGATACCGCCTCACCCTTTGAGGGCATGGGAGCTGCCCGTGAGGTTTTTTTCTCCGTTCTTTCCGAGGCCACGGTCTTTGTGATTCTGGCTCTTTTCTTCCGTCTCAGCGGTAGTTTAAGTTTTGCAGAATATTTTACCGGTGCTCATGTTGTCAATCTCTGGTCACACTCAGCTGTTCTTATTTTTCTGGTACTTATTGCCCTGTTCATTGTACTGCTTACAGAAAACTCGCGCATACCGGTTGATGATCCCGCTACTCATCTTGAGCTTACCATGATCCATGAAGTCATGATTCTTGATCACAGCGGACCTGATCTTGCTCTCATTGAAATGGGTGCATTTTGCAAATTAGCTTTTTATGCTTCCTTCATTGCCTGCCTGCTTTATCCCTTCCATACCGGATCTTCGGTCATTAATGTTATTGTTTTTATGGCTGTAATGACTCTTATTTACGCCGCTGTCGGACTGGTTGAATCGATTACTGCACGCTGCAAAATGGACATGGTACCCAATTTTATTCTGACCTCTTTTGCCCTGGTCTTTTTTGCAGTCATTTTAACAATGGAGTTTGTTCAGTGATCCATATCTCCAATATTTTGTTAGCATTGATTCTATTGTCAGTGCTGCTTTCGCTACGCTCAAACAGGTTGATGGCATTGGTTAAGCTTATGGCTTTTCAGGGTACTGTTGTTTCAACGGTTCCTCTGTTTTTGGACATCGAGCACGGCGTGACCTTAAGTCTTTTTATGTTCTTTCTGCTTCTGGTGCTTGTCAAAGGATTGGTCATTCCCGGTTTGATGTATGTTGCTGTTAAACAGGTTGTTAGCAGCAGGGAAGTTGAACCGATTCTTGGCTACCATGCCTCGCTCTTTGCTGGACTCATCCTGATAGTTTTTTCCGTTTATGTAACCAACCATCTTTATCTGGCAATGCTTCCTGCCAGCCATAAACTGTTGCTTGTCACGGCAATCACCACCATGGGGGCTGGTCTTATTCTGCTCATGGGCAGGCGCAAGGCAATCACTCAGGTAATTGGCTATCTGATGATGGAAAATGGGATCTATCTCATAGGTACTGCCCTGGCGAAGCAGACACACACACAGTTTATCGTTGAATTTGCCGTCCTTCTAGACCTTATTGTTTGTGTGCTGGTCATGGGAATTGTTTTAAATAATATCAATCATGCATTTGACGATGTAGACACGATTCTTCTCGGCCAACTCAAGGACTGAAATCATGCTGCAACTTACATTTTTAATTCCTTTTATGGCGGGAATTATAGTCTTTTTTCTTCCAGTCCGAAAAGGACGTTTTATGTTGCTGGCAACGGCTGCTTTTCATGCTTTCATCACAGTATTTGAATGGTGTGGGCTTTCTGCTCCGCTCCATACAAGGTATTTTAGCAATACACCAGAAGGAATGCTGGTGATGTCCCTTCTCTCCTTTCTTTTTATTTTAATTTCCTTCTATACAATTTTTTATATGAATGAAGTGGAGATGAGTAAAGAACCACAATTCAATGCCTGTATGTTATTGTTTCTTTCAGCCATGTCCATGGTTGCCATTGCTGACCATATCATCATTTTATGGGTCGCAGTGGAAGCCACAACACTCATGAGTGCTCCGCTCATTTTTACCCATCGTTCAAAGGCATCACTTGAGGCTACCTGGAAATATATTCTCATATGCTCTGTGGGAATCGCCCTTGCACTGCTCGGCTGCTTTTTTATTGTCTTTTCCATGGAAACAGGTGGCGTACATGTGCCCATCAGTTTTTCATCATTACAGACCGTTGCAGGTAAACTGAATCCCATTTGGCTTAAAGCTGGATTTATTTTTATCGTTATTGGTTACGGCACCAAAATGGGGCTCGCTCCTATGCACACCTGGCTGCCAGATGCCCACAGTGAAGCACCAAGTCCTGCGTCTGCGTTGTTATCCGGTGCACTGCTCAACTGTGCATTTCTTGGAATCTATCGCTGCCATAAATTAATGTACGGAGCTGGTCTTGGAGATTATTCAGGCAATGTGCTCATAGCTTTAGGACTGACCTCCATGCTGGTTTCGGCAGTGTTTATTCTCAATCAGTCAGACTATAAACGGATGTTGGCTTATTCCAGTATTGAAAATATGGGTATCATCGCCTTTGGCATTGGTATTGGTGGGCTCGCTGCATTTGGCGCAATGCTGCATATGATTCATCACTCACTGGTTAAATCCTCCCTGTTTTTATCTAGTGGAAATATTTTGCTGGGTTACGGAACAAAAAAAATTAATAAAACTGGGGGGATGCTCAAATTATTCCCTAAAACGGGTGGTACTTTTTTTGCCGGTTTTATTGGTATTTCCGGCTTTCCACCCTTCGGACTTTTTGTCAGTGAGTTACTTATTATTTTAGGCGCAATTAAGGCTGGACGGTACACTGCCATTGCAATTTTTATTTTTTGTCTCATCCTTATTTTTGCTGGTGCAGTGCGACTGGCCATGCGGATGGTCTTTCGTGATCGATCAGATGAAGACATTCTGGTAAAGGAAGAATGGATGCGGACCTTGCCTCCCGTTATTCTATTACTTACCTCAATGGCACTGGTTATCTGGATGCCAGATTCTCTTTACCAGACAATACAACATGCTATTGCAAGCATCGGAGGTGTAGCTAATGGATAACAACCTCTTGCAAGTGCAAAATGGTGAGGCTGTTCCACGCATAGACATCCCTGATCTTGACTTTATTACTTTTCGACGCACAGTTCTCGAATCGACCCGGAAGGGCGGCTTTGTGGTTCAGTTTTTTGCCTATGAGAATGAAGAGAAGGAGCTAAAGCTTGTAACTGTTCTCAGATCCGGTCTAAAACTTTATGTTACTGGCTGTTCACTGGCAGACGAGTACCCCTCAATGACTTGTGAATGTCTAAAATTCCATATGTTTGAACGGGAAATTGCCGAACAGTTTGGTGTTATACCAAAAAATCATCCCTGGCTTAAAATGGTTCGTTATCATGAAAATTACCGGGGAAAAGACGACGTTTTCGGTAATGATTACAATAAGGATATCCCAGGAAATTACCCCTATTTTACAGTTGAAGGTGATGGCGTCCACGAGGTTGCAGTCGGCCCTGTTCATGCGGGTATAATAGAGCCGGGTCATTTTCGCTTCCAATGCGCTGGTGAAGAAGTACTTAGCCTTGAAATCCAGCTTGGTTATCAGCACCGGGGTGCAGAAAAACTTTTGGAACAGTCCGGGATGCCGCTAAACCGTCTGGCCAGCATTGCGGAATGCATTGCCGGAGATACATCTGTGGGACACAGTCTCTGCTTTTCCCAGGCCATAGAGGGACTGGCCAAACTGGAAGTATCGCAAGGGGTTAAAAAGATTCGTTGTGTAGCGCTTGAACTTGAACGAATCGCTAATCATATCGGTGACCTTGGTGCACTGAGTGGTGATGTCGCATTTACCCCGCCACTGAGCTATTTCGGCCGCATCAGGGGGGAATTCCTGAACCTTTCTCTTAGCATGGCAGGTAACCGTTTTGGTAAACGACTGGTCAGGCCGGGAGGGATAGCCTTTCCCGTTTTTGGAGAACAGCGCCAGATGATAATTGATACGATAGCCGATGAGATACCTGGTATTATCAATGTCTGCGATCTGCTCTTCTCTGCCCATACTGTTCTTTCCCGTTTTGAGCATACTGGCACTGTAGATTTAAAAACAGCCGAGGAAATAGGACTTGTCGGTTATGCGGGACGAGCCAGCGGGCTATCCTATGATGCACGGTTTATCTATCCAACCGAGGCATATGATGAAGTTAAACCAAATGACAACAAACGAACCATTGGTGATGTGTACAGCAGAGCCAATGTCCGGCGTGAAGAGATCATGCATTCCCTGCATGCCATCCCCCGACTGCTTGCGAATCTGCGTGATGTCGATTCAATCCCGGTTCCCGCCAGCCATGATTTGACTCCGGATTCCTTTGTTGTCACAATTAACGAAGCCTGGCGAGGCGAGGTATCCCATTGTCTCCTGACTGATAAAAATGGGGAAATCCTCAGGTATAAGGTGAAAGATCCGTCATTCCATAACTGGATGGGGCTTGCTCTGTCCCTTCGTCATCAAGGAATTTCCGACTTCCCACTCTGCAACAAAAGTTTCAATTTATCATATTGCGGATTTGACTTGTAGATATTTTTGAGAACAGATGAGGATGAGTAAATGTTAAAAGTTATACAAAATCGTCGGGAGCAGGGATATAGAACCAGCAAATACCCCGAGGAACCGATTAGCCTCTATTCTCGCTATGCTGGCTTACCCAAAGTTCACCAGGATTGCGATAAAGACCTTGCAAGAAAATGCGCTGAGGATTGCCCGCAGCAAGCACTTGATGCTGATAAAATGGTTGTTGATCTAGGTCGCTGTACCTTTTGCCGCCAATGCGAAATACAGTCACAAGGCAAATTTGTGACGTTCAGTAATGATTTTGAACTGGCCACAACCAGTAGGGAAGCACTCCTTACTAGCGGTACTTTGCCAGCCCTTGCACAGCATTCAAAGAAACATTTTAAAAGCCTTTTTGGCCGCTCTCTACAGCTCAGGCAAATTTCAGCCGGCGGGTGCAACTCCTGCGAATTGGATATTAATGTCCTTGGCACGCCATTCTTTGATTTGCAGCGCTTTGGTATTGATTTTGTGGCTTCTCCTCGTCATGCCGATGGAATCCATGTGACAGGACCTATTTCCAACAATATGAAATCTGCGGTTTTATCTACTTATGAAGCTGTTCCATCTCCTAAGGTTGTTATTGCCAATGGCGCTTGTACGATTTCCGGGGGGCCTTTTTATGGGAGTAAAGATATTGTTGGTGATTTAAACAGCCTGATACCTGTTGATCTTTATATTCCAGGCTGCCCCCCACACCCCATGACTATTCTTCATGCACTGCTTCAGTTTTTTAAGTGACCCGCAAAGAGATAATGATACGTATTTGCTATACTATCAAAAAAGAGAAAATTGTTGCTGATGTAAAAGAAATGCTTCAGTTCCAATTTTAATAAAGACTACTTTAGGGAAACAGTGAATATTTATCATTGTTAATGATAGCAGGAGGCATGATAATCAACTGGAACGTAATGAATTGTACCATCATGTCAATTAATTAAGATCTTTTGGTGAAACGTCACATAAAGATTGCAAGTAACGTTGTGAGCAGTGCAATAAATACAGTGACATGGCCGCAGAGGATGGCAAATTTATAGCGTTGGTAGAACTCGTTACTTCTTTGAATAAAAGGTAATCCGCCCAACAATCTACGTAGTCTGTCCAGTGCAACGGTTCGGTTATCACTACTTGCTCCACCTTGAAATGCAATCATGGGTGAAAGGGCAAAGAAGTTTTCACACTGTTTTTGAAGCAGATCGTCAAAAGGGATATTGTTCCATTCCTGCTGCACAAAAGTTTTGGCAAAATCTCGATTAAGGGCATAGGCATGAGCCAGGCATCGGAACTGAATTTCGACTATGGACTTGCTAGCAGTTTTTTTCATATAACTGATGATTGCGCCAAGAAAGAAAGCGTTCCAGTCCGGGTTTTTGCGGAGGAACGATAGGGCTTCTCGCAGGACTTGGGGCTTGTAATCCCTTATGAGTATGTCATCTTCAAAAACGAGAATATGTTTGGCTCCTGCCTGTAGTCCTTTTTTTAAGCAACTTATGTGAGACTCAAAAATACCTTTTTCTGGATTGTCAGTGTGCTTTTCGACAAGTACAAATTCAACTTTGTCAATAAGTCCTGCCTCAGAAAATTGTTTTTTAGCTTCTGTTCTGCGATCAATACGAGTATCTATTGAGATACAATAAATTTTGTCAAAAAAAGACCAGGAATCGAGAGAAGTGGTCATATCAGATTAATATTTTGAAAGTGTGGAAGTGGACAGCATGCAGGGGCTCATGAAAAAGGTTATAGATAAATTTCTAAACATTGAGTTTGTGCGATTGGCCATTGAAGAAAAGGCGGATCTTTCTTCATTTAAAGAAAAGCCTTCTTTAAGGGTTGTTGTGGGCGTTTCATTGATCTGTCTTGGTTCGCTTCTTGGTTGGCCTGCCGTTGCTGTGCTTGGATTCTTGTCTATTAAATATAATGAACCTTTTCTCGCAGTCATAGGCGGGCCATTGATTTATGGTTTATCTTATCTTATTTTTATGCTCGGGATGTACTTTTCCGGTGCAAAGTTTACAATTATTTTTTTTCGCTGGTTATGTCGGGTCACTGCGGAGAAACTTTCAGCCTGGGTAAATCCTGAGGTGGCCTGATAGTACCTCTGCTTACATCTCTCATTCTTAATCCTTTGATCGTTTCATAAATTATTCCCGTTGTATCACAAATAGATAAATTAAATATTAACTCATTTTCCGGGGCAGATTTGGGGCTCACTATGGTGTTGTATGTTTCTCCTGCCTGCGTTGGTTTATGAATGGTGCGTGAGGCAAAACCAATAGGGAAAGGTACGAAATCAGCTATGCACTGACCCATTACGCAAGCTGCATGCATGGCACCATCCAAAGGAAATGGTGATCCCATTTCCTTTTCCATTTCGTGTTGTTGTGCAAGTTTTGGTGCCCGCAGAGTTCCACCGGCCATATTGTCTGATAAAGTCAGCGCTCCAGTTAAGCTGCGATAAGCCGGGCCAAAGGGAACAAGCTCTTCATAGATTCGTTTGGCGTCAATTGTGAAAACACATTCAACAGGTATGCGTTTTATGATGACAGCAGGTGTTGGCGGTTTAACTGAAAAGAATAATTCAGCGTGTTCCTTGATTCTGCTGATCTTCTTAAACTTTATTTTACTGAGAAGCTTAAGGCTGATCCCATTTTCATCCTCATCAATATCCACAAGAACTTGTAGTGTTGTTGCATCTTCAGGGATGGGAAGAAATTTTGAGAAAACTGCTTCACTTGTCACAGATCGTTGAATATCAGGTCTGATCTCTTTTGCAATTCCTGCAAGCAAAAGCATACTCTCAACAGCAGGGAAAATACAATGGCCATTAAAATGATGGTCTTTGAACCAGGGGTGAATTGGAATCTGAACAGTTTTTCGGAGAGACATTAACGTGTGGGGAAATTTTTCCAGAGTTTGATGGTTTTTGCATCAATCTCAACTGGAATACCAGCACTGTTCACTGCGCAATGTTTAGTGAAACCAGTACAGATGATTTCATCATCTTTGGCTCGTGTGATGACATAATCAAACTGTAATTTTACAAGTTCAATACTTGCTGGCCGGGTATGGATATGCATCAGATCATCATAGAAGAGCGGGGTGTAGTAGTTGAGTTCCGTTTTTATGATGGGATATATATAGCCGCTTGCTTCAATTTGTTTATATGGATAATTGGCTCCCCGCATCAGCTCTGCCCGGCCAAACTCAAAATATCTCAGATAGTTGGCATGGTACACAACTTGTGAACGATCTGTATCAACATAGAGCACACGCATTTCGCTGCGATGCCATATGAGGTCACTGTTTGTGTCTTTTACATGCTGCGGATGATCAGCCAGTATTTCAGGGATAAATGGTTTTGGTCGCATGATTTTTTATTACACTCCCCTGAAAACGATACAACAGTTAGTGCCGCCAAATCCGAACGAGTTGGACAGTACGTGTTCATAATTATGTTTGCGGCTCTTATTTGGTACCACATCAATATCTGCAAAGGCAGGATCCGGAATATGATTTACAGTGGGAAGAACAATTGATTTTCTTAAGGATTCAATGGAGAGGGCAGCTTCAATGGCTGCTGATGCTCCAAGGCTGTGACCCACTTGTGACTTATTTGCAGTTACCGGGATTTTGCTGATCTGTTTACCAAATATTTCGCGCATACACTCAACTTCAGTGGCATCACCTGTGGGGGTTGATGTTCCGTGGGCATTAATGCTGCCAATATCCTGCACGCTGATTTCGGCATCATCAATGGCATCATGGATGGCGCGGACAATGGTTTCTTTATTTGGGCGAGTGAAATGTTTGGCATCGGACGTCCAGCCAATTCCTGCGACTTCGGCTCTTTTTTTAAGGCCTAAAGATTCGATCTTTTCTTCTGCTGCAAGAAGCAGTACTCCTGCACCTTCCGAGAGTACAAAACCTTTACGATCAAGACTGAAAGGACGGGATGCTAAGGTCGGATTATCATGGGCGCGATCTTTTGGTCCAACTTTTATGGTGGCCAGCATATTGGAAAATCCTTGTATGATTTCGGGGATTATGCAGGTTTCCACACCACCTGCCAGCACAAAGTCGCAATCCCCGTCTCGTATCATTCTTGATCCGATGGCAATGGCGTGATTAGCTGAAGCACAAGCTCCCTGCGGTGAAAATATCGGGCCTGTGAAGTTGAGTAGCATTCCAGCTTTTCCGGCAGGAAGGTTGGCGCACACATTGGGTAATAAATAGGGGCTTACCTTGAATGGTCCTCGATTAACATAGTTATCCATTCCGATTCGGAATGAATCTGTGCCATTTAAGGCAGATCCTATCAGACAGGCAGTTCTGGAACCAGTTTCGGCATCAATCTCAAGGCCTCCATGGAGAAGGGCTTGCTTACACATCTCCATGGTGAGAAAAACATAGGCGGCATTCCATATGGAGGCTTCTTTTGGGGTGACATAAGGCAAACTTGTTGGGTCCCAGCCAGGAATTTCACCAACCACATTGGAGCGGCTTTCTGTTTCGCAGCGCGTTACACGACGAAAGCCAGCCTCACCTTTGACAGCCCTTTCCCAGGTTTTATCAAAAGTATTGCCAAGTGCTGTGGCAGCTGCGTATCCAGCAACAAAGACTCGTCTGTTTAATGGTGCTTTCATAGGGTGGGTTAAGTAATCCGTTTAAAAACAGCGCAGCTGTTACAGCCGCCAAAGCCAAAAGAGTTTTTCAAGACAAATTCCTGATTAATTTTTCGCTTTGTATTTGCAACACAGTCAATTTCAATTTCAGGATCGGGCTGATAGTTTATGGTTGGTGGAAGCAATCCATCTCGCATGCCCTGAAAACTGAAAATTGATTCTATTACGCTTGATGCACCCATGGGGTGCCCAATAAGTGATTTGTTTGCTGTTACGGGTGGTGAACTCTTGCCAAAGAGTGCAGTGATGGCATCATATTCCACTTTATCACCAACACGGGTGGATGCCGCATGACCATTGATTGCTGCAATATCAGAGACACTGATGTCCGCATCATTGATGGCGTTTTCCATGCACTGTTTAACGGTTTCAAAGTAGGGCGCCACAAAATGATGGGCATCTGATGTCATTCCCCACCCGGCAAGCTCAATGTTAAAAGCTAAGCCATTCAGTTTGGCAAACTCAGGTGTTGTGAGAATCACAGCTCCTGCACCTTCGGATATAACAAAACCGCGTCTGTTTATGGAAAAAGGACGGCTTGCCGTTTCGGGTGCTTCATTTTCCTGCCCATCTTTTGGAATGTATACTCCGTTCATGGTGTAGAATCCCGCCACAATGGGTTCAACAAGTGCAAAGTCAACAGCCCCGCAAATCGCAACATCAGCTCGCCCCTGTTCCAGAAACATGGCTCCTGTTATCATTGATGTGAGTCCTGTGGCACACGCTGTAACCGGTGTTACAATGGGCCCTTGTGCCCCAGTCTGGATGGCAATCTTTCCACCAACCATATTGATACAGGAATTAGGGTTTGCGTATGGTGGCGGGAGTTTATTGTCTGCCTGTAAACGTCTATCAGCATGTAAAACAGCGTCAAGACCACCAACAGCTGAGCTGTATGTAACTGCTACTCGTGGGGCAAGTTCAGGTGTTATTTCAAGACCTGCGCGTTCAAGGGCACGGGCAACGCTCAGCATCCCATATCTGAATATTGGTGAACTCCAGCTGGCCTGATGTCTTGCCGTGAGAAAGGGGTACTTTTTGTATTTGTCTGGAATATCAGGGCACTGGCCACTAATCCGAACTGGGAAATCATCTTTTAAGGGAAAGCGTGAAAGGGGGCCGATACCGCTCTTGCCGGCTAAAGCGTCTTGCCATTGCTGCTCAAGGTCTATGCCCAGTGCAGAAATGGCGTCATAGCCAATGATTACAGGATTTCCATTTCCCATGAGAGTTACAAGGGACTACCAGGGGATGAACTGGTATAATTTGGCAAACATCTCATACACTTCTATCCAGTTTTGTAAATCTTTTGTGGTTTTTATATGAGCACGTTTATTCACCATTATCCAGCTCATGTGTGCGGCGCCATCTTTACAGGTGGAGCAGTCACGGGTTTCAGAGGTGCAGCAGCGGTGTACGGTTTTAAGATCCGAGGCATAACGGATGAAGTTTGTCAGTCGCTTGGGTTGCGGATCACGGTTGTCCCGCAGAATAGTAACAGATGGGCATTCAGACCAGCCAAATGTTCGGCCCAGCATCTTGCCAGTGGTGATAACTTCATGATAATACTTTGATGAAACCACAGTATCAGGATAGGCATCAAGCATACCATCCATCTCTGCCCGGATGGCAATCAGTTCTTCCGGTTTCCATGAAAACCCATTCACATCCTCATCATTGGAAAGAAGCTGCATGTGAACTTTGAGGCCAATATCCTCAATTTTCTTTATAATTTTTTCTGTTTTTCCCAGTTGTTTTGGGGTGATGGTGTACAGATAGTATGCGTGGGGATCACCTTCATAGTTGGCGCTGGTAATTTTGAAAGTATCCTGTCCTCGAAGAGCGATTTCATCTTCCTTATCTCCCCAAAGGGAGAGGCCAACCATCATATCGGGAAAACGATCCCGGGGAACTTTTATAAGACCGTTGGTGGCACAGAAAGTGGGAAGTCTTTTGTAAAATGCCTCGATTCTATCCATGCAGAGTGTGGGTTCACCACCAATCAGAATGGCAAGATTGACACCCCGATCCATTTCTTCTTCAACAAAGCTGTGCCATTTGCCCACGTCCTTTTCTTCGGATGCACGCTCATGTTCGCCGGATGAAAAGAAGAAACATCCTTTACAGCGCAGGTTACAGCGGTCTGTTACATCGTAAATGGAGCTGCGGATATTGAGTCTGGAGATTTTTTTATAACGCTCATACCATTTGGCATCGAGCAGGGAACTGACAGTTTTCATAGGATAGCTTTATGTTTTTTATAAATTAATCGAGCACCGGTGGTTCTATAAGTTCATTGCAGAGATTTACACCTTTTTCGTAACCTTTTACCCACACCGCAAGGTATGTGTCCACATAATCAAGCCAGGATGAGAAGTGCTGTGGGTTGGTGGCATGTCGATACATCCTGGCTGTCACCACGGCACTTCCTGCTGCATAATGTCTGCAATCGCCACAATCCGTATCAGGTACACAGCAGGCTGCTGCCCTATCCCATTTGAGATCTGTTCGATACTGGCGAAAAGATCTGCCAAGCCCAATATCTGTTGATGGATTCATGCGTGGATAGGAGCAGGAAAAAAGATCATGTAGGCCACGTTCATGGGTATGCGCTACAATATTATAAGGTGAGAAAATGACCGTTTCAGGAAACTCGGCAAGGAGTTCGCTCATGACGGTGCGGGTACGAGCCAGTGTCTCCGGTGTGTGGCGAAGATGCCCATCGTAGCCGACAGGCGCTGAAAACATATTAAATGTTATCTGTTGATTATTTGCAGCCAGTGTTTTGGTTACTTCCCGAGCCTCATCAATATTTACCGGGGTAAATGTATAGACCCAGATGGCTCTTGAATCGCCATCATAATGTTTCATCTGGCGCACAAGCATATTCTTTGCCTTTCTGATCTCAAGGCTGGTTGTATCATTTCCCCAAACAGAAATATGAATACGGTAATCAATTTCTTTGGCAATGGGCATCAGTCCATTGGTGGCAATACATCCCAGAGGAATGGTATCAAAACAGGTCTTGCACAGATCCGGAACATAGGCAGCTTCAGCACCAGCAAGCACCACAAAGGTAATGCCGCGTTCTTTCTCGCCTTCCATGAGTCTTTGCCAGTCTGCTATATTCAGATTCTCTTCAGCAAACTGTTTGTCACCGGCATAATAATAACAGCCTTCGCAGCGAAGGTTGCAGCGGTTGGACATGTCATAAGTGGATTCGCGCAGAAAGAAGTATTTTCGGACCTTTTCAAAACGCTCTTTGATAGCAGGGTCTGCAATGATGTCAGAGAATTTATACTCTTTGTTTTCGTTAGCCATGCGTGAAACCTGTCACTACTCTTTTTCTGCTAGTTTTGTGCTGATGTAGTCAGCAATAATACGTACTGTTGTGAGTTTTGGGTAATCATCCTCGTCAATCCTGATTCCGTACTCATCACGTAAAACAAGAGCAATGGTGGCAAGATCCATGGAATCAATTCCAACTTCATCCACCAGATCAAGGTCGGCATCGAAAGTGGCCGGTGTTACATCTTCAAGTTTCAGTTCATTTATAATTATTTCAGCAATACGGGATATTGTCTGAGTGGTATCTATTGTCATGGTATGCGTTGTTGCTCCTGAGTTGGGGCCAGCACCAGTCTGCCGGAACAGACATCTGCTTCTTTGCTGGTTATACGAAACGAGTATTGGTTATTTTTTTTGCCGGCCATGGCATGGATATCGAGGATATCACCCGGCCGGATTATTTTCTTAAATTTAATGCGTGTTAAACTTTGTAAGGATAAATCCTTCTGTAAAACTTTTGCAATGGTTTCAGTTACCATGTTTATCTGGGCAATTCCCGGCAATATGGGATCCCCTGGAAAATGTCCTGCAAACCAGGGAGATTGTTTGTCCGTGGTCACCTGCGCGACTATTGCATTGTCTTTGTCGAGCTTTGAGCTGATGTATGAGTACCACATAACAAAGCTCTCCTAACTAATGACAGAGCAGCACCGGCAGCAGCTAAATGATGCCTGAGTCTGTGACTCCAAGGTCGTTTTATGTTTACTCTCTTTGGGTACTTGTAACATTTTGATTCAAAATTTAAACCAGAACTTTCCGGAGTCTGCGCTTACCTTTTTTAAATTGCTACTATCATGGGATAAGACATTAAGCATTTCTTAATACCAAGAAAGGTGAAAAAATTCAAATTTTCTGGCCCTGTTGCAGGAAAAATGAAAATCGTGCAGGGTTAACGGATTAAATACTCCCAGAGCGGGCCGGCATAGCCACGTTTATGCATTTTACTAATTGTTGCAGCAGCATCGTTTCCTCCAGATCCCACGATCCAATTGATGCGTTTCCCGCATCTGTTAAGTACCTGTTTTTCTATCATGTTGTGACTGATTGCATCACTTTCGTAATACATTGGCTCGAGCAGGCTCGTTTCTTCGGTAATTTTCCCCTCTTGTAAAGCAGTCTTGTAGAGGCCGGTATGCGGGTAGATTCTGATACCTGTGAAAAAAAAGAGCACTGTTTTTTTTAAATGTTCGATTGCATCAAGAGTTTCATCCACAGTTTCTACTGTCTCGCCCGGGCCGCCGAGCAAAAAATAATGAGCAGCATGGAGTCCGGCTTCAACAGCATGCTCATGCGCACTGATGATATTTTCTGGGCTGAATGGTTTTTTGTAGTTTTCCAGCATTCTCCTGGAGAGGGATTCTGTGCCAAATTCAACATGTTTCAGGCCACATTCTTTCATGGTTTTGAAATAATCAGCAGGAAGTTTTACTGGTGCGAAAAATCCACCCCAGGGGATTGAAAGGCCGTGATTTTTAAATGCTTCAGCAACTTTCAAGCTGTGGATTATATCTGAGTTAAAAGCGGAATCCGTGATGAAAATATACTTTGCACCGTTATCCTGTAGTTTTAGGGCCATGCTGGCAACATCATCCGGATCAACTAGACGATGTTTTCTTCCTTCAATATGTGGGTAGGGGCAGTAAATACAGCGGAAAGAACAGCCTCGTTTCGTTTGCAGATTTAGCATTCCACCATGATCAAGATAAAACTGCGAAAGATTGCTTTGAATTGCTCGTCTTTGCACCGTTCCTGTCCAGGGGCTTGCCGGAGTGGTATTTGAAATGTTTGTTGTAGTGATTAGTCCCGGAATATCTGAGAGTGTTTGTCTGTTTTCAATGGCATTGAGTAATTCCTCAAAGCGTTCACCTTCTCCAATGATGCCGTAATCAAGTTCAAGCGCGTCAAATATTTCATGGGGAAGGATGGTGAACCCCGCACCACCTCCAACGATGGGCGCGCTGCAACGTGCTCGTATCCAGCCCACAAGCTTTTTATGTTCACTGATAAAAAAGAGCGGGTTGCAAGCTTCGGTGTTATCTATGTTTCGTATGGACAGGCCGATGATATCAGGAGAGAAACTCTTTAGAAGTGTTTCCAGTTCATCATGGTTAAGGATGTTTAGATCTGCCATTTTAACCTGATGTTTTTCTGATAATGACCCGGCAACATAATCAAGTCCGATGGGATAAACAGGGTAGGGGACCACTAAAGTATTAGGCGATATAAGGAGAACTTTCATTGCCGAGTCAGTTCCATAGCACTTATGTATTTTCCAAAACCGAGAACTAGAATTGTTTTGTCAGGATCCACTGCACCAATCTCTAATAAATGTGCAGCCATTACTGCTGCGACTCCTGAGGCCGATGCAAATTCACCTGTAAACTTTCTGTAATGGATAACAGGGATATCAAGACCTGTTTTCTGCATGAAACTATCAAGCTGTTCTTCCCCTTGTTCTGCATAGGCTGCAGGGATTCCGGCGAGTATCATTTTGCAGTCATTTAGGGATGCATTGTCCTTGTTTAAAGCTGTACTGAGTGTGTTAGGGACATTATCCGTCTGCTTTTGGTAGCATTTTAATTGTATGCTGATCCTTCCGGCTATGGATTTCCGGGAAAGATAAAAGCCGCCACCTCCATCAGCTGGAGGGGTCTTTGTAGAAATTGATGGATCAAAAAGTGGAGAAAATTGTTCATGGAATTCATCTACGGCCAGTACAAAGCCAGACGGTGAATCTTCGTCAAGAAATGAGTCTGCACTGAGAAGCGCCTGCTCAAAAGAGTAATCCCCACCACTGCTTGTGATATTGGCACCTGTGGAACCGTGCATGATTGCGATTTGCCCTGCGGCACTGTTGTGCACAGATCCTACAAAATCAATGGGGCTTGGAAATTTTTCATTACTGCTTTGCAGCTTATCTAAAAAATCATAAGTTTCAGAAAGTGCGCCCCAGCCACTGCCCAGAAAAACAGAATGGGGAGCTTTTTTCAGGTTCGAATCTTCTTTTACAGCAGCGGCGAGTGCTAAAGCGATCCTGGAGAAACGTTTTAAACGCCTGACTTTTCGTGCAGGAAGTTTTTCTGAAATAATTTTGAGATCGAGGGTACCACCAATTGCAGTAAGTTTTGAAAATGTTTCAAGACTGGCTTGAGTGTGTCCGGCACCAGTGATGCATGCTTTTCCTAAAATAGTTAAAGGAACATGCTCTGACGCCTGACAGGGTGCGGTGGGCGAATCTGCATTTGAAACAATAATGCATGCGTTATTTCCACCAAAACCAAAAGAATTTGAAAGCACTGTTGAAACAGGTTTGCTGGCAGGTGTTAAAACTGGTGTTATCTGAAGTTTAGGGTCAGGCGTTACACAGCCGGTATTTGCTGGTAGGAGATCTTTCTGTACACAGATTGCAGCAATTGCTGCTTCAATGGCACCAGATGCTGCCAGGCTGTGTCCGGTGGCTCCCTTAATTGAGGAAAGAGGCGGAGGATTTAAAAAAATTGATCGTATTGCTTTTGATTCAGCAAGATCATTATCTGGCGTGCCGGTTCCATGAAGATTTATATAATCAATTGCTCTTGCGTTACTGCCTGCATCATTAATGGCATTGCGCATGGCCTGAAATGCACCTTCTCCTTCAGGGTGAGGTGATGCAGGATGGTAAGCGTCACATGTCAGGCCGCAACCAAGGATTTGTCCTAATGGGATTTCGGGTTTGACAGTGCTGAGCAAGAGTATTCCTGCCCCTTCGGCAACAGACATTCCTTTTCGATTTATATCCAATGGCTTGCAGCTTTTCTGGTCAACAAGCTGCAAGGAATGGAATCCATAATAAGTAAGTCTGCACAGTGAATCGGCACCACCTGCCAGCACCCATTCTGCATCACCTGCCTGAAGCATTTTTAGAGCCATGCTAATGGCAACAGTTCCCGATGAACAGGCAGTGGATACGGTGAGAGCCGGGCCTGTACAGGAGACAGCATCCGCAAGTACCTCAGCCACTGTCGTCAGTCCGTGATGGTTGTATTCCTTAGGTTTTTTCTCACCTTTTATAAGTAGCTCTTCAGTGCTGAGAATCCCACCGGTGGTAGTACCAATAATTACGGTATCAGGTGTATGTGGACATCCCACCATCGCCTGCTTTGCAGCAGCAATCGTTAAAAGATGGGTTCGGGGAAGAGGAGAATCCGGAATGTCAGATACCTGCCCCACAGGAAGGGGAGGTGGTTGTTGAATATGAAAAGCATCAGTATTCAGAGGCGCAATGGCAGAACTGTTTTCTCGTAATTTCTGCTCAGTTGCATCAAGCCCACAGCCCAAAGGACTGATAATGCCGATACCTGCAATATAGACTGGTTTTTTTTTACTGCTCAAGAAGATAACTTGGGAGAATTTTCACGAATATAATCAGCTAGAGCACCAAGTGTGGAGAAAACTTTCTCTCCAATGTCCTTGTTATTGATAACCACGCCATAATCTTTTTCAACCATGACCACCATTTCAAGAACATCAATGGAATCAATGCCTAAATCTCCACCCACAAGTTGGGCATTTTCATCAATATCATCCGGGGTGATATCACTCATATTGAGAACTTCAATCAGTCGTACTTTTAACTTTTTTGTTAAATCATCCATGGGGTTTTAGGAGGCTGGTAGAATCTATTATTTAACTGGAGTGAATCACAGCTCATTTTTACTATATTTACATATATATCTAAAAGAAAGAAATCTTGCTATTCTTTTTACTCATCGTGGCCATGTCAAAAAGGATCTCTTTGCAACACAGGCAGGATCTGTATGTAAGTGAATTGTCTGTCTCACACAATTATTTCTGTTCATTGTTAAAAAAATGTGAAACAATAAATTAAATAAGACCATAATAATGGGGAGAATTATGTTTAAGAACATGAAATTAGGTGTGAAAATAGGTGGTGGCTATGTCGTGATGGGGATTATTCTACTCACCATTGTCTTGGCAACGATTACTCAGGTTAATCGTGTAAAAGATGTTAATCACAGGATTATGGCTTTGCGTGCACCGACAGCAAGAGCCAGTCTGATGACGCTGAATGGTATCAATCATAGTCTGGCTGCTCTTAGAGGCTGGATGATACTTGGTAAAGACAAATTCAAAGTAGAAAGAGCAGAGGCATGGAGCAAAGAAATTGAGCCATCGTTGAATTTACTGAGGGAATTTGCTGTAAACTGGACAAATCCTGAAAATGTTGAGCGACTTAAGTTGATTGATAGTGTTATTGGCGAATTTAAAAAGGCACAGCAGGAGATTGAAAATATTGCACAAACTCCTGAGAATATCTTATCAGTGAAAATTTTGTTATCAGAAGTTGCCCCACAGAACAAGATTATACGCCCCCTGATTACTAAAATGATTAACCTGGAACTACAGCAGCCTGCGTCCCAGGAAAGAAAAGAGCTTCTTGGTATCATGGCTGATGTTCGTGGAACAAGTGGGCGATCCCTGTCTGCCATTAAATCCTATCTTCTTACCGGGGAAAAAGAGTATGAGGATCTTTTTCGGGGGTACTGGTCTAAAAACATGAAACGATTTAAAGATCTTGGTCGGAAAAAGCACCTTTTAACCCCAGAACAAAAGAAACATTTTACTTCTTTGAAGCTGGCTCAAGAGAATTTAAATCCGCTTCTGCAAAGTGTTTTTGAAGCCAGACAAACCGATGACTGGAATCGTGCCAATTACTGGCTTGGTACAAAAGCTGCTCCAAAGGGAGCAAAACTGGTGGCAGCACTTAACGCCATGGCTATCGATCAGAAAGAACTCATGTTGAAAGATGAAGCATCAGTTCAGAAGATGTATGTATCTTTGACTCGAACGATGTGGGTGCTACTGGCGTTAGGTGTTGGAGCCTGTATGTTTTTAGGTTTAATGATCACTCGTGCCATCACGACACCAATGCATAAAGCCGTACAATTGGTTCAGGCAATACAGCAAGGTGACTTGACTCAACAGGTTGATATTAAGCAAAAAGATGAAGTTGGTCTTATGGCAACTGCCCTGAATCAGATGTCTGTAAATTTACGTAAATTGCTACAGGATATTAAAAAAGGGGTTGATACCTTGAGCAATACCTCGGGTGAGCTTTCGAGTCTTTCAGCCGATATGGCAGGCAGTTCTGAAGATACAACCGGCAGAGCACAAACTGTTGCAGCAGCAGCGGAAGAGATGAGTGTGAATATGGATTCTGTGGCCGCAGCTTCTGAAGAAACTTCTGTAAATGTAAATATGCTGGCAGCTGCAGCTGAAGAAATGTCTAATACCATTTCAGAGATTGCCTCAAGTACTGAGAAAACCGGAACTATCACAGATAAAGCTGTAAGCCAGTCTGAAAAAGCCTCCGCTCAGATTCACGAATTAGGGAGTGCAGCTCAGGAAGTTGGAAAGGTAACAGAATCGATTACAGAAATTTCTGAACAGACAAATCTGCTGGCATTAAATGCCACCATTGAAGCTGCGCGGGCAGGAGAAGCAGGAAAAGGTTTTGCTGTTGTGGCAAATGAGATTAAAGAGCTTGCTAAGCAGACAGCAGAAGCCACCAATGAAATTAAAGGGAAAATAAGTAAAATTCAAGATGCAAGTAATGGGGCAGTAGAGGATATAACTGAAATTACTGGTGTCATCGGTGATGTCAGTGAAATGGTTTCTATTGTTGCGGTGAAAGTGGAAGAGCAGGCCGGAGCAACCCAGGAAATTGCAGATAATGTAGCCCAGGCATCCCTTGGAATTCAGGAAGTAAATGAGAATGTAGCTCAGGCTTCATCCGTAACAGGTGAAGTAGCGGCTGATATTGCAGAGGTTGGTCAGGCTGCACAGGATTTGAGTCGCAATAGTGACCAGGTGAATGGGAACGCATCTCAACTGAATGGGCTGGCTGGTGACTTATCTGCTATTATTGGTCAATTTAAGGTGTAGAAAGAAAATAAGATCGTTTGGTTTTAGTATTTTTGTTCTGGATTCCCGTATTATTCATTCGAATAGTACGGGAGCCATTCCTTCCCCCAAAATTTAATAAGAAAAAATATCACCTTCGTTTTTGACGTCTATTTACATGCATGGTATGTTTTGTTACATGATTACGAAACTATCCAGCTATACCCTTGAAGATATTCTTCCACATCGTGGTAGTATGCTTTTGGTCGATACTATTTTGGAAGTAGACGCTACCCATGCTGTTACTACTTCTGTTATTAAGGAGTCGTATCCATTAACAGATATTAATGGTTCGAAATCCTTGATTATGGTGGAGTTTGCGGCTCAGACAGCAGGGGTGTGTAATGGTCTGGATCGAATTAAAGCAAAAGGAGAGAACTCCAGTAAGATGGGGTGGCTGGTTGGGGTTAAACGTGCACAGCTGCATGTGGATACTATTCCTCTGGGAACTACAGTTATAACCCGTTCTGAAAATATTCATAATTATGATAATTTACGGGAGGTTTCAGCTGTTCTTCATATGGAAGATACTTTGATTGGAGAAATAACTCTGCAACTGTTCCAGTTGTAAATAAGTGTAAAGAAAATGACGGATAAAAATAAGAAAAATGTTGCAATTATAACAGGATCAGCCAAAGGAATTGGACGGGCTATTGCTGTGGAGTTGGCTAAAAAGGGTTATTATATAGTAGTTAATTATCTCTCAGATGAAGCAGGTGCAAAGCAAACTCTGGCATTGGTTCGGGAGGCCGGCAGCAGCGGCGAAGTATATGGCTTTGATGTCAGGGACTGTACAAAAACAGAAATAGTTGTAACAGATATTGCAGAAAGGCTTGGCCGGATTGATGTGCTGATAAATAATGCGGGTATCATTAAAGATGGATTGTTTATGATGATGGAACCTGGTAATTGGCAGGCAGTTGTTGATACCAGTCTCAACGGTTTTTACAACATGACCCGGCCTGTTATTGAAAGAATGGTACGCGCCAGAAGTGGTGTGGTGGTTTCTCTTTCTTCTGCCTCATCCCTTCTTCCCAATCGTGGGCAGGCAAACTATTCTGCTGCAAAAGCCGGGCTAAATGCAGCGAGTCGGGTTGTAGCCTCAGAGGTTGCCCGGCTGGGAATCCGTGTCAATGTTGTTGCACCCGGGCTTATCGAAACAGATATGATTGCAGATGCGCCAAAAGATCATATAAAAACGCTCATTCCCATGGCAAGGATTGGGACACCGGAAGAAGTGGCAAAGGTAGTGGCCTTTCTCTGTTCCAAAGATGCCTCCTATGTGACCGGACAGATTCTTTCAGTGAATGGCGGGATGTGTTGATGAAAGGTTTGTTTACAGTTTTTCTGTTTTTTATCTCTGTTCTGGGGGTGCAGGCACAGGATGTTTCTGATGTTTCACCGGTTCGTGTCGAGTCTGTAACGGCAAATTTTATCCAGGAAAAACAACTGCCCATTCTTGCACGGCCCATTGTCTCAAAAGGGCAATTTTTATTTCAGGCGCCCGATGCACTACGCTGGGAATACTTTTCCCCCATTCACACTGTACTGCTCATGCATGATGGACAGACCCGTAAGTTCATTCAGCGTGATGGAAAGTTTCTGGAAGAGCATGGTATGGGGGTGGATTCTATGCAGATTGTGCTCCGGGAAATTACCGGCTGGCTCGATGGAGAGATCACTGACACAGCAACTTTTCAGGTAAAAAGTAAAGATGGTAACTTAATTGTTCTTATTCCTAAAAATGAATCCTTGGCGAAAATAATTAGTCGTATCGAACTGAAGCTACTTGGAAACTCAGGTCTTATGGAATCGGTAACACTCTTTGAAGGCCCGGAGTCATTCACCAGAATGATTTTTTCTGATGGCTTGTTGAATATAAAAATCCCGGCAACACAATTTACAAAACCATGAAATATATCTTTCTGTTGATGGATTTGTTTTTTTTTTCGGCCTGCTCAATGACCCAGTTCCCGCCACCACCAGAATTAGCAGTGAAGGCGACTAATCCGCAAATTGTTGGAAAATGTGAGCAAAACTATGTCCATGGGAATTGGCAGTTTGTTCATTCCATTGCTTTTAAGATGGCAAATGGTCATGGTGCAACAGTGATTGGAGTAACTGTTATTGATGGAAGAGTTATAAATACCGGTCTCATGGGAGTTGAAGGTTTTGTCCTGTTTGAGGCAGAACTTGATGCACAAAAAAAGCTTGATGTAAAAAGGGCACTACCTCCTTTTGATAATCAAGAGTTTGCTGCAGGTCTGATGCGTGATGTACAGGCCATTTTTAGACTTCCTTCTGAAGAAAGACCGCTTACAACTGAATTTTCCGATGGCACATCGCTTTGCAGGTATTTTTATGACAAAGATAAGATGTACGATTTAATTATAAAGCCGGAAGGAAGCAGCACCATAAACATTTATGATGCAGAAGGTGACAGAATGAAAATGATTTCGGCAGCTAGTCATACAGTTATTGACGGTGCGAGGATTCCCAAAAAGATTCAACTCAGCAGCTATGGTTTACAAGGATACACCTTGGAAATGGAACTGATAAGTGCTGATAAAATAATACAAAAATAAGAAAATAAAATATGAAATTCAAATTAATTTATCCTAAATGGGCCAAGTTATCCAGGCAGACAGAATTCCATCTGCCGCCACATGGTCCTGTTGTCTTTGCTGCTGCTTTACCAGATGATGTTGATATTGACTTTGTGGACGAGAACCTGGAAGAAATTGATTTTGATGAGCATGTTGACATGGTAGGCATTTCCATGATGCTCACCGTGCAGGTTAAACGTGGCTGGGAGATTGCTGATAAATATCGGGCAAAAGGGGTGAAGGTGATTTTTGGAGGCATTTCAACCATGCTTCATGCCGAAGAAACAATGAAGCATGCAGATTCTGTGTTTCTGGGCGAGGCTGAAAGCCGGATGGAACAGGTATTGGAAGATTTCAGGAAGGGGGAACTGAAACCGGTTTACGATTACATGGATAACAGGCCGGATATTGCACTCGTTGGCCCGGCACGCCGTGATTTGTTAAATAAGAAACTCTATAACTATAAAGGCGTGCAGATGGTTGACCTGGTGCACGCATCCAGGGGCTGTCGTTTTAATTGTTATCCTTGTGCTGTTTCCTATCTGGGTGGCAGAGACTTCAGGCCTCGTCCCATTGATCAGGCTGTGGCTGAAATGGCAGGGATTGAAAATAATCGCATGTTTGTGGTGGATAATTCACTGGCGCAAAACAGTCAATGGGAGAAAGATCTTTTCCGGGAGATGATTCCTTTGAAAAAGAAGTG
>Ga0256844_10000179_pt1 | contig 25193 bp, 25 predicted proteins | sample MusselsmetaG_FD_189100 | JGI IMG/M metagenome (GOLD analysis project Ga0256844, IMG submission 189100) | Mussel associated microbial communities from hydrothermal vent at the East Pacific Rise, Pacific Ocean - Mussels | ecosystem: Host-associated > Mollusca > Shell > Unclassified ... | reverse complement strand
ATTACCTTATGATTTAGTTTCAGTGTAGTAACTTAAATTTGATCATTTATGGCATGAAAGTTCAACTATTTTTGCTAACTATTTGGTTTTTCTTTGTATTTCGTGGGGATTCCTCAGACTCCGACCCCTAACCAGCTCATTTTTTCAACTTCTGAGTTTTATTAAGAATACCACGCAAAATATTCAATTCTTCCTGTTGTAAACGAATACGGTTATAAATATTGCGTAATTTAGGCATTAATTGTGGTGATTGTTTAATGCGTAGAAAGTCGATATCAATTAATGTTTGTTGTAAATGTTGATAAAAACGCTCCATATTGTCACTGGAAGCATAGTCTAATGATGCCGGTGCTACAGATTCATCACAAGCATCTGTGACGGGTTGTCTGGCCATCATCACTTCATAACTGATAATCTGTACTGCTGAAGCGACATTAAGTGAGCGATAGTCAGGGTTGGTCGCAATATTAATCAATTTATGGCAAAGCCCGATTTCATCATTGGTCAGTCCCGTACGTTCTCGTCCAAAAACCAGTGCAATTTCATGCTCTGCTGCTTCTTCTACCGCTAGTTTTCCCGCCTCACGGGCATCAATAAATTCATGCTGTATTTTTCTTTCCCGGGCAGTACTGCCCAACACCAGCTGGCAGCCTGCAAGTGCCTGTTCAAAGCTGTCACAAAGTACAGCCTGAGTCAGTAAATCATCAGCCCCCGAGGCCATGGCTGTAGCTTCATAATTAGGAAATTGTTTGGGCTGTACCAGATACAGGCGAGTCAAACCCATGTTTTTCATCACCCGGGCAGCCGCACCAATATTACCGGGATGAGAGGTATTAATCATAACCACACGTATATTGTCCAGACTCATTTTAAACCTGTTAAGTAATAACGAAAAAGTGAAGTTTAACATGTATTGATGTTATAATAGACTCATTCATCCAGAAACAATTCCTGGACTATACTGCTCTTTAACTACATTTTGTATGCTATTATGGGGATTCCACATGCATCCTATGCTTAATATTGCTGTTCGTGCTGCCCGTGCTGCCGGTACGGTTATTTTCCGCTCTATGGACAAGGTTGATAATTTAAAAATTACCACCAAAGGCGCCAATGATTTTGTCAGCGATGTTGATCGTCAGGCCGAAATGACCATTATTGAAATTATCCGAAAAGCTTATCCCGATCACGCGATTAAAGCTGAAGAAAATGGTGAATTAGAAGGTAATAGTGATTTTCAATGGATTATTGATCCCCTGGATGGCACCACTAATTTTCTCCACGGCTTTCCACAGTTTGCCGTATCCATTGCTTTTAAACAAAATGGTCGCTTATCACAGGCAGTGGTATTTAACCCGGTCAACCAGGAATTATTTACTGCCAGCCGAGGTGAGGGTGCAATGCTTAATGATCGACGCATTCGTGTTTCTTCACAGAAAGGGCTTGAGGGTGCATTATTAGGCACTGGTTTCCCCTTTAAAGAGCAACAGCATCTTGATTGTTATATGAATACCTTTAAGGCACTATTTCCCATGACCGCAGGCATCCGAAGACCGGGTTCCGCTGCACTTGATCTGGCCTATGTGGCTGCAGGGCGCTTAGATGGTTTCTGGGAAATTGCCCTCAATGACTGGGACATGGCTGCTGGTGCATTACTGATCAAAGAAGCCGGTGGGCTGGTCAGTGATTTTGCCGGAGGTGAAGATTTTCTGGATAGCGGTAATGTCGTTGCCGGTACACCCAAGGTATTTAAAGAAATACTACAGTCAATAAAACCGCATTTAACTGCCGAGCTGGCACGCTAGGTAAAAAGGGGTATAGTATGAACTATGCCCCTTTTTTATTCGTTTTAATTTACACCTCTTCGTAAACTTCTTCTTCCTGAGCACCTTCCTGCTTCACTGGAGCCAGATCTTCTTTACTCACGTTCATAGCGACCAATACCGTACTGGCGACATAAATCGATGAATAGGTGCCCACCACAACACCGGCAAGTAATGCCGTAGCAAATCCATGAATCAGTTCACCACCAAATACAAATAGTGCAATTAATACCAATAAGGTGGTTAATGAGGTGATCAGTGTTCTGGATAAGGTTTCATTCAAGGATGCATCAATTACATCAACAGCATTCCCCTTACGAATTTTACGGAAGTTTTCACGAATACGGTCAAAGACCACAATAGTATCATTCAATGAATAACCAATCACCGCTAGCACAGCAGCCAGTACAGTCAGGTCAAATTCAAGACCGAAAATAGAAAACAAGCCCAAAACAATAATCACATCATGTGCCAAGGCTCCAACTGAACCTAAGGCAAAGCGATATTCAAAGCGCAGAGCTACATAGACAAGAATACAAAATAATGCAGCCAGCATAGCGATGCCGCCAGTCTCGGTTAACTCTTCACCCACTTGCGGGCCAACAAATTCAACCCGACGATTTTCTACATTTGGGTTTTGCGCCCGTAATAGTTCAAATAATTGTGTGGATATATCAGCATTTGATACGCCTTCTTTCGGTGCTACCCGAATCAGCACTTCATGGGTCGTGCCAAAATACTGCACCACAGCGTCTTTAAAATTATTGCGATGCAATTGCTGACGAACGGGATCTAATTGCACTTCCTCAGGGTAACTTACTTCAAGTAAAGTTCCCCCGGTAAAATCCAAACCAAATTGCAAACCACGTATAGCCAGTGAAGCAAGTGATATGACAATCAAGCAAATAGAAATGATCATCGCTAATTTGCGCTGATCCATAAATTTAATTTTTGTATCTGTTAGTATTTGCATAGTTATATATTATATTTATAAATTTGGGGGATGATTTCAACACCGATTAAACTGGATGCTGAAATCCATTTTTTATCAGTAAAAATAATCAGATGGATACTTCTTTTATTCGCTTACCACCGTACAAAAGATTAACCACTGCCCGGGTAACCATAATAGCAGTAAACATTGAAGTCATAATACCCAGAGATAAAGTTACCGCAAAACCTTTTATCGGACCTGTACCCACCACAAAAAGCACAAAAGCAGCAATCAGAGTCGTGATGTTGGCATCAGCAATAGTCATTAAGGCTTTTTCATAGCCTGAATGTATACTATTTTGCGGCGAATTACCGTTACGTAATTCTTCTCTGATGCGTTCAAAAATTAATACATTAGCATCAACCGCCATACCCACTGTCAAAACGATACCGGCAATACCCGGTAGAGTTAAAGTTGCCTGTAATAATGATAATAAGGCAACAATGATTATTAAGTTCAATCCCAAAGCCAAATTGGCAATCATACCAAATTTTCGATACCAGAAAGCCATAAAAAATAATACTGCAATAAAGCCAATAATAACCGACCGAAAGCCCTTATCGATATTATCCTGTCCCAGGCTTGGGCCAATAGTGCGCTCTTCGATAATATATACGGGAGCCGCCAGAGCACCAGCTCTTAATAATAAAGAAAGATCATTCGCTTCCTGCACACTGTCCAGGCCAGTAGTTTCAAAACGATTGGAAAAATGACCTCGAATCACTGCATTACTAATGACTTCTTCAGTGGTATGACGTTTAACCACAGGTTTTCCATGCTCATCTTTGACAACGTTACCCTTGTCATCGCGTACAGTTTCCTGCTTGGTTTCCAGATAAACCACGGCCATACGTTTACCGACACTTTCTTTGGTAAAGGCTCCCATGCGTTTACCGCCATAACCATCCAGTGATACATTCACTTTTGCACCACCGCTATCTGGATCAATACCTGCCTGCGCATTAGTGACATGCTCACCGGTAACAATAACCCGTTTTTTCAATAAAACCGGAACAGCAGGAATAACACGTCTGCCTTCATGACGCTCGCGGGTATAATAAATTTTAGACCCGGCCGGCACCCGACCATTAAGCGCCTGCTCTACCGTATGCTCTTCATCAACTGCACGATATTCCAGAGTGGCTGTAGCACCTAAAATATCCTTGGCACCTGCGGTATCCTGAATACCCGGTAGTTGAATAACGATTCGATCATCGCCCTGCTGCTGAATAATAGGCTCGACCAAACCATGAAATTTTTCATCAATACGTTTTCTTAACGTGGTAATATTTTGTTTCAGAGCAAATAATTTTAATTCTTTCAGTTTTACTTTACTCAGGCTGCCTTGCAGCATAAAGGTTTTGCCATCTTCCTTTTCGGTAAAAGTTAGATCACGCATTTCTCTGATTAGCACATCCAGACCCTGTTCACGCAGAGCTTCTGTTTTAAAACGCAGCACAATATCATTATTAACCCGCTTACTACCCAGATAACGTATTTTTGCTTTACGCAAAATAGTACGCGAATCACTGACAAAGGTATTTACCGATTTTATCACCGCAGCATCCATATCCACCTGCATCAGAAAATAAACACCGCCACGCAAGTCCAGCCCCAGATACATGGGCTCAGCATTCATACTCAACAGCCATTGTGGTGTTGCTGGGGCTAAATTAAGAGCCACAGCATAATCATCACCCAGCGCTTTTTCCACAATTGTTTTTGCTTTAGCTTGAGCGGCTTTATCTTTAAAGCGAAACAGCAGGCCAGTACTGGAAAACTTGGCATTGCGATAAGCTATACCCTCTTTTTCAAATAAGGCCGCTACTTGACTCAGTGTTTGTTCATCAACGGTCACCCCTCGTGCAGAAGGCGCGACTTGCAACGCTGGATCTTCACCATAAAGATTTGGCAGGGCATAAAAGGCACTGCTGGTGATCACCAGGAAGATAAGGATGTATTTCCATAGGGGATATTGATTAAGCATATTTATTCTTTAATTTATTTTTATAGAAACTTAAATGTAATCACTTTATCGAAGAATTTTATGTCCACATAAAATGACGATAAAGCAATAGTGTGGTGGCAATATATGAGGACTAATCTTTAATTGCCTTAATTGTACCCTTGGGTTGAATAGCGCCAACAGCAGAACGCTGGACATTCAGTTTTACCTCTTTGGCAACTTCAAGCGTCACAAAACTTTCATGTAAGCCAACTACCTTACCTAACACTCCACCATTAGTGACCACTTCGTCACCCTTGGCTAAAGCATCTACCATTTGCTTATGTTCTTTCATTTTTTTATTCTGAGGGCGAATAAACAATAAATAGAAAATTACAAAAATACCGCCAAATACCATTAATTGCGAAATCAAATCAGGTGCCTGAGCAGCGGCTGCTCCACCTTGGGCCATGGCATCTTCTATTAAAAAACTCATTTTATATCCTCAATCATTTATAATTTTTTGCTCAATTTTAAGTTAAGTAAGAGCCAAGTCAAGTAAGTGGCGCTATTATGCCACAAATTCAAGGGATTTTAACAAAGTTCAGCAAATACTCTTTCACTTATTACTCAGGACAGGCACATTAGCCTGTGGCTCTCTTTTCATAAAATTCATCAACGAAGGCACTAAAATTCTGCTGCTCAATTGCCTGCCGGATACCCTGCATCAGCTCCTGATAATAATAAAGATTATGCCATGTATTCAAACGTGACCCGAGCATTTCATTGGTTTTATCCAGGTGGCGTAAATAGGAGCGTGAATAGTTCTGACAAGTATAACACTGACAAGTTTCATCCAGAGGGCGGGTATCAAACTGATGTTTTTGATTGCGAATTTTTACCACGCCCTGATGAGTAAACAAATGTCCATTACGGGCATTACGGGTAGGCATAACACAATCAAACATGTCAACGCCCTGTTTAACGGCCTCAACAATATCCTCCGGACGCCCCACGCCCATCAGATAACGAGGTTTATCCCGGGGCATCTGCGGTGTCGTATGCTGCAGAATTTTAAGCATTTCTGTTTTAGGCTCGCCTACAGACAAGCCACCGATTGCAAAGCCGTCAAAGCCCATATCAGTCAAGGCATTAAGAGAAACATCTCGCAAATCCTCATACATCCCGCCCTGAATAATAGCAAATAAAGCGGCACTATCAGCAGCACCAGGAGTCAATGCCAAAAACTCATCTTTAGAACGCTGTGCCCAACGCAATGATAATTCCATCGAAGATTTAGCTTCATCATAAGTCGCCGGATAGGGAGTACACTCATCAAAAATCATCACGATATCAGAGCCTAAAGTGCGCTGCACCTGCATCGACTCTTCCGGCCCCATAAATACTTTACGGCCATCCACCGGTGACGCAAAGGTCACTCCCTGTTCAGTAATTTTACGTAGTTCACCGAGGCTAAACACCTGAAAGCCGCCTGAATCAGTCAAAATAGGCTTATTCCAGTGCATAAAATCATGTAAGCCCTTATGCGCTTTAATAACGTCCATCCCCGGTCTGAGCAATAGGTGAAAAGTATTACCCAGAATAATCTCTGCACCAATGGACTCGACTTCTTCCGGAGTCATTGACTTTACTGTAGCCACAGTACCTACGGGCATAAAAGCCGGGGTTTGAATACTCCCACGGGGAAAAGTGATTGTGCCGCGTCGTGCAGGGCCATCCGTACTATGTAAAGCAAATTTCATATTTTACTATTTCACCTTATTGGCGGTAATAAACATGGCATCACCATAACTAAAAAAGCGGTATTTATTTTTTATTGCATGTTGATAAGCATGTTTAACATTATCTAACCCGGCAAAAGCACTGATCAGCATAATCAAAGTGCTCTCAGGCAGATGAAAATTAGTCACCATGGCATCAACCACTTTAAACTGATAGCCCGGATAAATAAAAATATCCGTGTCCGCATGATATTCCTCAATCTTATCTTTGCGTGAGCCAAAAGTGGCAGCACTTTCAAGACTTCTCATTGCGGTAGTACCCACGGCAATCACCCGCCCTCCCTGAGCCTGAGTGTGTTCAATCTTTGCCACTGTCTGGGCACCGACATCCACATATTCTGCATGCATCTGATGTTCCAGAATATTGTCTACCCGTACTGGCTGAAATGTACCGGCACCAACATGCAAGGTTACCCATGCACTATCAACGCCCATATCAGTCACTTTTTTTAATAACGCCTGATCAAAATGCAGGCCAGCAGTAGGAGCAGCTACTGCACCTTTTTCTGTAGCATAAACCGTTTGATAGCGCTGCAGATCAGTGGCATCATCAGCTCGAACAACATACGGTGGCAAAGGGATATGGCCGAATTGTTCAAGTAATTGAAATACATTTCGCTCAGTTTCGGACTTTAGCTCCAGATGAAATAAATCACCCTGACGAGCGCGCATTATAACGGTAAAGCCATGGCCTTTATCCGTACCTATGAATAAATTCGTATTTTCTTTTGGTGCTTTACTGGCTCGAATTTGCGCCAGAAAAGAGTGCTCATCCAGCACCCGTTCCACCAGCACTTCAATTTTCCCACCGGTACTTTTATGTCCAAATAAACGTGCCGGGATAACCCGGGTATTATTAAATACCAGCAAATCACCAGCACGTAATAATTCAGGTAAGGATTTAAACAGCTGATCTGATAATGCGCCACTCTTTCCCTGTAAATAAAGCAGACGGCTATCTGTCCTATTAGGCAAAGGATACTGAGCAATTAATTCATCCGGCAGGTCAAAAGCAAATTCAGATAATTTCATAGCCGGGCATTTTAGCAAAAATACCACTATAGCGCATAGTTCATCTGTGTTCTTTTAACAAAAAGATCACTTTAAAAAGACAATAATGCTTGTCAGTTGTTTAAAATTCCCTATAATAGTGCTTCAAATTTCTACAATTCTCAATCGCTTATGCTCTAAGCTCAGTAAGCATTGTTAAATAATTGTTAAATTTATATGAGCAATAGCTCTGCACATAAATAATACATGCCGATGTGATGAAATTGGTAGACATAGGGGATTCAAAATCCCCCGCTGGCAACAGCGTGGCGGTTCGAGTCCGCCCATCGGTACCATTTATTATTCCTGGCGGCTAAACACCATTGCCCGCATATTATTCTGTATTTTTTAACCAAACCATGCATCTCATCCTGAAAAACGGTATGGTAGAGTTCTATCAATGAAAAAGCAGGAGACACTATAGCCTTGAAAACACTAAAACATCTTTTTGATAGAAATGTTGACTGGGCTTCATCAATTAAGGAAAAAGATCCATTTTTTTTCTCTAAGCTATCGAAACAGCAAAGCCCTGAATATTTATGGATTGGTTGCTCTGATAGCCGGGTACCCGCCAATCAGATAGTGAACTTGCCCCCAGGCGAAGTTTTTGTACATCGTAATATCGCTAATGTCGTCGTTCATACTGATTTAAACTGTCTTTCCGTCATCCAGTTCGCAGTAGACGTGCTCAAAGTAAAGCATATTATTATTTGTGGCCATTATGGTTGTGGTGGTATTAAAGCCGCACTGGAAAATCAGGAACATGGGCTTATTGATAACTGGTTGCGTCATATTAAGGATGTGATTCGTTTTAATGAAAAAAAATTCGACGGTTTAAATCATAATGATAAACTGGATCTGCTCTGTGAACTGAATGTTAAAGAGCAGGTCACCAATATTTGCAACACCACTATAGTTAAAAATGCCTGGAAAGAAGGCCGGGAATTGTCTATTCATGGCTGGATTTATAATATTAAAAATGGCATCTTAAAAGATCTTGATACCTGTATTACACTGGATGATGCCAAAGACAGAGAGGTATAAAAATGGCTGGACTGTATTTATATTTATGCACTGCAATTATTATTTTTTGTGTTCTCGCTTATAAAGTTATCCATCAAAAAAAAGTGGCCAAAAAAATTGCTCAAGAGTGTGAAGATAATGTCTTTTATGATGCCGTAAAAGATATTCGCCGCGACTAAACCCTCAATTATCCCTATTGAAAGTTTGCTCGCGCTATTAAGGCAGGCAAACTCTCCGACAGATATTATCCTGCAATTAGTTCATTTTTCCTTTCATCATCATTCCCTTCATCATAATTTTACGCACAGGTGCTTCTAAAGTCTGTTTGTTGCCATTGTCAAATTCCAGCGTAATGGATACTTTCTGTTCCAGTTTTAACGGCTTGTGCAAACCAATTAACATAATATGCAAGCCTCCGGGCTGTAGTATAGTTTTACTATGCGCAGGGATTTCAATCATTTCAATGCGACGCATTTTCATCATGCCATTGTCATGCACATGAGAATGCAACTCAACTACCTTAGCTACCGGACTACTGGCATTAACTACATACCGGCTTTTATCGCTGGTATTTTCCAGTTGTAAAAAAGCGGCACTCACAGTTTGCCCCGGCGGTACTGCACGAACATAAGGATCGATAACATTGACATCACCCGCCAGTAGCAAAGTTGAGTTCAGGCTAAGTAATAAAAATAAAATCAGGCTTAATTTATTCATAATCATGGTCTCATTGTTAATGGTCTGTTGATGGCATAGAATATTTTTTAATCACTGCCAGAATTTCTTTAGCCGGTGCCGCATGCTGTAATCGCTCAACCAGTTTCCCCTGAGGATCAACCACATAGGTTTCAGATGAATGATCGACTACATAGTTAGTCGCTGAATCCTGAACAACTTTTTGGTAAGCGACACCATAACGATCTGCAACTTCTTTAATAACTTTATCCGTGCCGGTTATACCTAAAATAGACGGGTGAAAATAATGTGTATATTCAGCCAGCCGCGCTACGCTATCACGTTGCGGATCAACACTGATAAATATTGCCTGAACTTTATTAAGTTGTTGTTCATTCAGCTGCATCAAGGCATTGGACATCATAGATAAATTGGTCGGACAGATATCCGGGCACATGGTATAACCAAAGTAAATAAGGGTCACTTTACCACGAAAATCTTTTAACGAGACTGGCCCTGATAGTGACTGCAGGGTGAATTCTCCGCCTTGAGCCGGTGCATTCACTGCGGGTAAATTTCGCTCACCCGGATGCCAGAAAAATAACACATAAATACAGGCTGCGGTTAAAAGAAAAATAACAGGAAGCAGAATTTTTTTCATTATTTTTCACTCATTGTAGAATTCATTTAGTGCTTACTGGTAACAAAAACAAAGGGCGCAACCACTATGCCTTCACTGGTCTGAACATAGACATCCGCCTGCCATTCCATACTATTGCGTATACAGACCGGCAACATACCCGTACCCGAAAAAGACTGATCATTTTGCTGCTTAAGAGTCACATTATTAGGCCCCATATTCATAGTAGTTCCCTTAAAATCTATGGAAACAGCTTCTGTTTTTAGCCCATCAGTACTCACCTGGATGGTGAAGTTTTGTACCAGAGGAATAGGCTTGGGTGAAATATCTAAAGTAATATCTCCACCCGCAGGTAATTTCAAAGAGCAGGCGGATTTTTGCAAATCACAGGAAGGATTTGGCTCAACACGGGTAATAATATTATTTTTTTTCGCTATCTCAAGTTTATAGTAACCGGCAAGCAACAAGACAACTATTAATAAACCTGAAAGCAATAACATAAGTGTAGTAGGCTTTTCCATAAGCAGATTCTAATTTATTTATCAGAGATTTTATCTACCTCTTTGTAGATGCGTGAAATGACACACTTTTACTGAAAAAATTGTCCTCGGCAGACATCACAGCTCAAATTCAGCCATCCTTCATACTCTTTAATAAAACTTTTTATAGCAAAAATTAGTGGCATCAATAAAACCGTCAATACTGCCACAATCAAAGCGCTTCCCCTTAAATTTATAACCCAGAACGCAACCTTTTTCTGCCTGTTTCATCAGCGCATCGGTGATCTGTATTTCACCACCTACTCCCGGAGTCGTCTCGCGTAAAATATCAAAGATATCCGGTGTCAGGATATAACGCCCGATAATTGCCAGGTTACTGGGCGCATCTTCAGCAGATGGTTTTTCAATCATTTCATTGATTTGAAAGATGCCATCACGGATCATTTCACCCTTAATCACACCGTATTTATGCACCTCTTCCATTGGCACTTCTTCAATGGCTATAATACTGCAGCGAAATTGTTTATAAAGACCAACCATCTGGGCCAAAACACCATCACCCGGCTTGGCAAGACAAAGATCATCCGCCAATACCACGGCAAATGCTTCATCACCAATCAAAGTCTCACCGGTTAAAATAGCATGCCCCAGGCCTTTCATTTCAATCTGACGGGTATAGGAGAAGGTGCAGTTATCCATAATATTACGGATACCTTGTAAATGCTGTTCTTTATCACTGCCTTCTATTTGGTGTTCAAGTTCGTAATTAACATCAAAATGGTCCTCCATTGCCCGTTTGCCTCGTCCGGTTACTATTGCCATATGACTTAAACCCGCCTCAATCGCTTCTTCAACTCCATATTGAATCAGAGGCTTATTGACAATGGGTAACATTTCTTTAGGCATTGATTTAGTGGCTGGCAAAAACCGCGTGCCATAACCGGCGGCAGGAAAGAGACACTTTTTGATCATAATCATCCTTAAAACCTGTTTAAAGGCATTTGAGTATTGTAACTCTCACCTGTATCCAATTAACAAAGGCTGAGAGGGTAAATAGTTTGATAATATTCAACAAACTGAATACTATCGTCAAGTTGTTATTTAACAAGCACATTATAACAAATCTACTCTTGCTTAGTAGCCTGGGGAAAAGCTTTAATCCATTTTTTTTATACGTATTTTACGACCTTTCTTTTTTCCACGATTAGCCTCAATTCTGGCATTTTCTATATATTCATTAATTTGATCGATCACTAATTGAGTCAGTGCATGTGGTAGTAGCCACCCCCAGTTCCCCAGGGCTTTTTTTTCTGCTCTGTGCTGAGTCAGTTGAGGATTCTGCCTGCTGATCTGAGCAATTAATTTTTGCGTAATACGTTTATCCAGGCCTTTACCATAAAGTTCTTTTTCTATGTAATGATAAAATTCCTCTTCCAGACTAATCAATGAACCTTTAGTAAATTCATCCGGTAGTGTTTTAAACATCAGGGCTGAGACGTAGGCTTCATAATCCACACCCATTTTAATAATCCGTACTGCAATTGTTTCCAGGATATAATCGGTAGCATCCGGCGCTTTTAAAAAATCATTAATGGCACGATACAATACTTTAGTCTGCGTTTCATTTAACTGTCCGCTAATTTGAAAATCAATTAGTTGTTGCAAAAATTGATGTTGCTTGGCTAATTTTCCCATGGCTAACCTGTTTTTAATGTCTTATTGGGCACTAGAAGTTTAATCTTATCAATCCACGCATTGCCCTATACACCATTATTTTATAATTTATAGGACAAATATCTCATTTTTTCTAAAAAAGATGGAAATAAAGCTTGAATATTCCACCATTTATACTAGATTAGAGAGATAAAAATTAAGAACCAGAATGGTTTAATCGTATTTTATATAAGGACATATTAATACATGACACTAAAAATAGATAATTAAATTTCCATGATTTATTAGCATGATAAGCTTTTCATATATGCGTTCTATCTCTTTATAATAATAATAATAATCATACAGCCGACTGGAGTTTACGACATGTTAATAGCAAAGAATATTTTGCCCCAAACTAAAATATTACTGATTTTTTTATTCTTTACGATCAACCCATCTGCTTATGCCGCTGATAACGAAAAATTTAAACCCTTTATATTAGCTGAGCAAATTGAGATGACTATGGATGAAGCCAAAGTTAAGCTTAGCAAACAGATCAAGCAGTCCCCTTTTGAAATTATCGCTGAATATTCTCCTTATGATGATGCCTACATTTATATTATTAGCAATGATGCATTGAAAACATTGGCCTCTGAAAGTCACTACGGGGGGTTTGCTGCACCACAACGCATTAGCCTGACCCTGTATGAAGGTAAAATGCAAATTGCTTATACTAATCCGGTTTATATGCAGTATGCCTACCGCATGGCCAATGTTAATTTTCAACCCATCTTAGATGACATGAAACAAGCCTTTGGTTTCAAAATTTTTTTTGGTGGTGAGGGCCTCACTGCACGAAAACTGAAACGTTATAAATATAGCTTTGGTCTGGAAGATTTTGATTCATTCTATGAGTTACCATCCTATGACTCATTTGAAGAAGCAAGTGAAGCTTTAGAACAAGGTTTTGCCGAACGCAATAATGGTATTTCTCAGGTATATAAAATAAAAATCCCTGGAAAAGAGCAGGCTGTCTACGGTATATCAATGAATGCAAAGGATTCAGGCATAGAGGAATTAGATACCCGCAGCACCATGAACATCATTGATTATCTGCCACTCAAAAGAACCGCTTACCTGCCTTATGAAATTATGGTTGATGGTAAAAATATTATTGCCTTGCATGCTCGCTTTAGAATTGCTTCATATTTCTATGACTTGAAAATGTTTGGTAAACATGGTTTTGGACAACTGTTTTCCACGCCAAGTGCCTACTACAAGGCATTTTCTAAAGCATCCGGTGAAGTACCGGAAGAAAACAGACCCCCACAAAATGGCTTTATCGATTAATATCTGTTTCACCTAAACTATTTTTATTCCTCCTCCTGAACAGAGGTGGAATGAATAAAAGCTTAATCACTAAATTCCTGTTCCATAATTTCCTGCAATGAACTCCAGTCGTTATCACAACTGAGTAGTTTATTACCCTCAATACTTCTATAACGTTTATAATAATTAATGAGGCCATTGGTCGATGAATCATGTTTGCTTTCAGGTTCATCATGTACTAAGTCATACTGTATTTGATTCGCCAGTTGTTTACCTAATTGCACACCCCACTGATCAAAGGAATTAATGCGCCAGATAATCCCCTGAACAAAAACTTTATGTTCATACAACGCAATCAGTGAGCCTAAAGTATAAGGGTTTAATTCTTTAAACAAAATTGAATTACTGGAGCGGTTACCAGTAAAAACCCGATACGGCAAAAGGAATTCAATTTCAGTTTCCGAACACCCTTCCAATAACATTTCTTCACGTGCCTGCGTCTCTGTTTTACCTAACATTAAAGCTTCCGACTGAGCAAAGAAATTAGACATCAGTACCGGATGGTGCCCACAAGCCGGATTAAATGAATCCAGGGCAATTAAAAAATCACAGGGGATAGGTCTTGTGCCCTGATGCAATAATTGATAGAAAGCATGTTGCCCATTAATACCCTGCTCACCCCAGATAATAGGTCCGGTACAGTAGTCAACATTTTCACCATCCCGATTAACATGTTTACCATTACTCTCCATATCAAGCTGTTGTAAATAACTGGGAAACAGACTTAAATAATGATCATAGGCCATAAAAGCCTGAGTATGAATAGCAAAGAAGTTATTATGCCAGATGCCCAGCAAAGCCATAATAACTGGCATATTCTCTTCTAAAGGGCTTTGACAAAAATGTTCATCCATTTTTGCCGCACCGGCGAGTAGCTCTTTAAATGCGGCCATGCCAATAGCTATAGCAATAGATAGGCCAATGGCAGACCAGAGAGAGTAGCGCCCACCAACCCAGTCCCAGAACTCAAAAATATTATGTCTATCAATACCAAAAGCTAATACAGCTGGGATATTGGTCGATACAGCAACAAAGTGTTTTTTAATAAAGTCTTTATTTTTTACTCGGGAAACAAACCAGCCACGGGCAGTAACAGCATTAAACATGGTTTCCGAGGTTGTAAAACTTTTAGATGAAATAATAAAAAGAGTGGTTTCTGAACTCAGCTGAGTTAAGGTTTCTGCAATTTGACTGCCATCGAGATTCGATACAAAATGCATTTTTAGTTTTCTTGAAACAAAGGGTTTTAAGGCATGGATGACCATTTTAGGCCCTAAATCAGAGCCACCAATACCTATATTAACCACATCGGTAATTTCTTTACCGGTATAGCCCAACCACTTTCCACGACGTACCTGTTCAGAAAAATTAGCCATTTTATTCAGTACCTGGTGAATATCTTCTGTCACATTTTTATTTTTAACCCATAAGGGCTCGGTAGATTGCTGTCGAAGTGCCGTGTGCAATACTGAACGATGTTCAGTAAAATTAATTTCTGCACCGGAAAACATATCATCCCGGTATTTTTCCAGTTGTTCCTGACGAGCCAGCTTAAATAATAACGACATGGTCTCTTCAGTCATCAGGTTTTTTGAATAATCCAGAAATATCGGACCTGCCTGCAGGCAAAAATCCTCAAAACGCTCAGCATTATGAGCAAAAAGATCGCGCATATGCCTATTTTTAACTTTCTTTTGATGTTCAAGAAGTTGTTGCCATGCAGGAGATTGAGTAAGAGCTGACATCGACAGAGCCTTTATAGGTAATGGTAGAATAAAAATTTGAAATGCTTCAATTCAGGGACATACAAAGTAAAGTTTCCAACCCTATTAAAAATATAGTACGCTTTTTAACGGATTACTATTGGCTTTATCTTTATTTTTTTTTTAAAACCCCCAACTAATAGGGTTAACTAAAACATAATAGAAATAGAATTTGTCTATCTGCTCAACAGGGTATCCGCTAAAGGTCAATCATTTATGCACAGTGACAAAGAACTGCGTTCAAAAGTTAAATTTATTGGTGCCATTCTGGGTGACATTTTAAAAACCCATACCGGGGAAAACGTCTTTGCTGTTGTTGAACAACTGCGCACTGGCTATATTGAACTGAAAAAAACACCTGATGAACAAAAACGTCAACAGCTGATGCAGCTGATTGAACAACTGGATGAGCAAACCCTGGAACATGTCATTCGTGCATTTAGTACTTATTTCAGCCTGGTCAGTGTCATTGAAGAGACTCAGCAACACAAAGAAAGACGCCGTATAGCCAACAATAAAGACAAATTATGGCGTGGTTCCTTTCGCAACACGCTAAGAGAATTTCATAAGCAGGCTATCTCTGCAGAACAACTACAGGAACTGCTCAACAATTTGTCTTATACCCCGGTATTTACCGCACATCCAACCGAGGCCAAACGCAGAACAATTCTCGAAGCACTCAAACGTATATTTATAGCCATAAAAGAACTCGATGACCCTCGACTTGGAAAGTTGCAGAAAGACAGCCTGACTCAGGTATTAAAAAATGAAATTCAGATTCTGTGGAAAACGGATGAAGTGCGGGCAGAAAAACCTCAGGTCATTGATGAAGTCAAAAATGGTCTATATTATTTTCGAGAATCACTATTTGATGCCATTCCGGTCATTTATCAATATCTGGAACGTGCCATTGAGGATATTTATCCTGAACATAGCACACAATTAACTATCCCAACTTTTCTTCATTTTGGTTCATGGATTGGTGGCGATCGGGATGGTAATCCCTTTGTAACTGCACAAATAACAGAAACAGCAGCCTATTATCAAAGCCGTGAGATTCTTAAACGTTATATTAGTGATAGCGAGAAATTATCTCACCAGCTGACACATTCTATTGCTTTTTGTACTCCAAGCGATGAGTTTTTACACTCGCTGGACAATGATAATAAAATTTATGAGCATTTATTTAGCGAACATCCTCACCTGTTTTCTACCGAGCCCTATCGGCGCAAACTTTTTATTATACGTCATAAACTTGACTATCGACTCAAGCAGGTTCAGGCAAAGATTGATGGTCATATTGTCCAGTCAAACCATAGCGGCTACCACAATGAAGATGAATTTTATCAGGATTTAAAGCTGATTTATGATTCATTATGCTCCCATAATGATTGCGAAGTGGCTTATGGCCCGTTGCAGGATTTATTACGTTTAACAGAGACTTTCGGCTTCTTCCTTGAGCATCTGGATATTCGTCAGGAATCTACACTGCATAGTGACACAGTAGCAGAGCTACTGCAGCAAATGCAATTGGAAAACGCTTATAATAGTCTGTGCGAAGAGGATAAAATGACGCTGTTAGCACAACTCATTGAACAGGATGAACTGCCGGGTATTCAACAGGCTCTTTTATCTGAAGACAGTATTAACATGCTTCAGGTGTTTGATGTAGTACTTAAACTGCGTACTGACATCAGCCCAAAATTATTCAATCAATATGTTATTTCCATGACTCATACGGCGAGTCACGTGATGGAAGTCGTATTTTTGGCACGCTTATCCGGTTTATTAGGCTATAAAAATGGTCAGGCTTTTTCCTATATTACCATTTCTCCTTTGTTTGAAACGGTTGAAGATCTAGAGCATATTGAACCGGTCATGTCTGCTTTATTTGCCAATAAAATTTATAACACCTTTCTTAAAGCTGCAGGCAATCTCCAGGAAGTGATGCTCGGTTATTCTGATTCCTGTAAGGATGGCGGCATTTTAGCTTCCAGCTGGAACCTCTATAGTGCACAACGACGTATCACTGAACTGGCCCGGGAAAAACAAATTGATATTCGTCTGTTTCATGGCCGGGGTGGGACGATTGGCCGTGGTGGCGGTCCAACTTATGAAGCTATTCTGGCTCAGCCCTTTGGCTCAGTACACGGGCAGATAAAATTCACCGAACAGGGTGAAGTGCTGTCCAATAAATACAGCAATAGTGAAACAGCAGTTTATGAGCTGGTCATGGGTATCAGCGGCTTAATGAAGTCCAGTAGTTGTCTGGTGAAGGCCAAGCGTGATGACAATGATAAATTTCTCAGTGCCATGAGCCATCTGGCTCAAAGCGGTGAGCAGACTTATCGCACACTAACAGATAATACTCCCGGGTTTCTGGATTATTTTTATGAAGCGACCCCGGTCAGTGAAATCGGCCTGATGAATATTGGCTCACGCCCCTCCCATCGAAAAACAGGCGATCGTTCCAAATCATCGGTGCGTGCCATCGGCTGGGTATTCGGCTGGGCACAATCAAGACATACATTACCGGCATGGTATGGCCTGGGCAGCGCATTAAATAGTTATATCATGGCCAATGAAAGCAATTTAAAACGCTTAAGAAAGATGTATAAAAAATGGCCCTATTTTAATGCGCTATTAGATAATACTCAGATGGCTTTATACAAGGCTGATATGGATATTGCTAAAGAATATGCTGAACTTTATGGCAACAAAGAAAGACGCGAGCAGGTTTATAATATGATTCGTAATGAATATAATCTTACCGTCGAAAGCATATTTAAAGTCGCCCGTATCAATGAACTGCTTGAGGAAAACCCGATACTACAATTATCCTTAGGTCGACGACAGACCTATCTTGATTCTCTGGTACATATTCAGTTAACACTATTAAAACGCTATAGAGACAACAGCCTGAGCACAGAGGCACGTAATAACTGGCTTAGTCCTCTCTTGCGTTCCATTAATGCTATTGCTGGCGGTATGCGTAATACCGGCTAATCCTTTAATAAACAATGTTACTTTATTTAATCGGAGCATATGAGTTATGTTAATTGTTATTTCTCCTGCAAAAAAACTGGACTTTGACAGTCTGCCACAAACAGATGAGTTTACTTTGCCTGAGTGTTTACCTGACGCCAGTGAACTCATTGAAACCTTAAAAATCTATTCACTGGCACAATTAGAAAAGCTCATGCACCTGAGTCATAATCTGGCCCAGTTAAACCATGATCGTTATCACCACTGGAGTTTGCCCTTTAAGCCGCAAAATGCCAAGCAGGCGATTTTAACCTTTAAGGGTGATGTCTATACAGGTATTAATATTGAAAGCTTTGCTGATGACGATTTACAGTTTACCCAACAGCATTTAAGGATATTATCCGGTTTATATGGTTTATTGCGTCCTCTTGATCTGATGCAGCCCTATCGTCTGGAAATGGGTACACGTCTGAAAAACCCGCGCGGTAAAAATTTATATGAATTCTGGGACGGGAAAATTACACAGCTCATTAATCAGCAATTAAAAGCATTAAAGACGCAAACCCTGCTGAACCTTGCCTCCAATGAATATTTTAAATCTATAAAAAGTAAACAGCTGGATGGTCAGATTATTACCCCGGTATTTAAAGAAAAACGTGATGACGGCAGTTATAAAATTATTGGCATCTATGCTAAAAAAGCGCGCGGTATGATGACCGCCTTTATCCTTAAAAACAGGTTAGTACAGGCAGAAGATATTAAACAATTCAGTGACGCGGGTTATTGTTACAACCCTGCGCTCTCCAGTACTCACGACTGGGTATTCAGTCGCGACAAAACAGTCGCTTAAACTCTTATATCAGCAGGCAGCCAGGGATGCCGGGTACTGCTGCATTTATAATGAACTGCAGCTGAAAAAATTAAAACTGCTTTTTTAATTTCATCTTATCACCGTTTCGGGTCATATGAATACGACTTAAAAATGACTGGCCTAATAGTACATCTTTGGGAAAGGAGCCTTGCAACACTACTGCCTGAACATTATACAGGGTAATATGGCCAATTTTGACCTTATCCAGAGTCACCGCATATCCTCTGGTTACTCCCGATGCCGTTGTCGCCTGAACAGGCAGGCCTTTTTTAAATTTCAGGCCCATCCGTTTTGCCTCAACAGAATTAAGAGCCACACTGGAAGCGCCTGAATCAATCAGGAAATGGATAGAAAAATTATTAATACTGCCATGAATGCGAAACATATTACGGGCATCTTTCCAGACCACAAGTTCCTTGCCCTGATCAGCTTTTTTATAGCTGGTACTGATTTCCCTGCCTAATTTAAATTTTTTTTTCTGGCCATGTAAGAGTAACACCACGCCATCACTATCAGCACTTATTAACTTGACCCCCTGATAGCTTTGGTTCTTTTTTAATAGTTTTTGTTTACCATCAATAGTTAACATAGCTTTATTAGTAAACAATGCCATAACTTTTATTTTGTGACTGGCATAGGCAGATGAAGTCAAAAGAAATAGGCTTAAAAATACAGCATTTATTACTATTTTCATGCACTAACCATTTAATAATATTTTACAATCATAAACAAACACAACCAGGCATAAATGCCGGCGAGTACATCATCAATCATAATGCCAAACCCTCCCGCCACATGCTGATCCAGATAGCGAATCGGCCAGGGTTTAACAATATCAAAGAAACGAAACAGGACAAAGCCCAGCAGCAGCCATTTCCAGTCAAAAGGGATAAAAAATAAGGTGATCCACAGGCCAACAAATTCATCCCAGACTATGCCGGCAAAATCATGCACCTTGAGATCATCTGAAGTAATTTGACAGATATGAATACCTATCCAGAAGGCAGCAATCGTCACCACTGCATACCCAGTCCAGGGCAATTGTACCATAAGTAAATAAAGCGGAATGGCTGCCAGTGTACCAAAGGTTCCCGGTGCATATTTAGCCAGACCCGAGCCAAAACCAAAGGCAAGAAAATGCCAGGGATTACTCCAGACCTGATGACGGGCACGTATAATATCTTTATCCAAAATGATCATAGCCTATGGTGTTATATGCATACTGTTCACCATTGGCGGTCAGTATGCGCAATGTTTGTGTCGCCGTAATACGGCCTATTGCCGAACAACCCGGGTATTGATGCTGGAACAACAGCCAGTCTTTTTCTGCCAGAGTAAAACAAAGCTCATAGTCATCACCACCACTGAGGGCTTTTTCCCGGGCCAGTTGTTTATCCACAGCAGACAGCGCATCAGCCAGAGGAATTTGCTCTAAATACACTTCTGCACCCACGCCACTGGCCGATAATATATGCCCCAGATCAGCCAGCAAACCATCGGATATATCTAATGCGCTATGGGCAATATTAAGCAGCGCCAGACCTTCGTCAATACATGCATCAGGATAATTAAGCGCCTTTATAGCAGATTGCCGGTGAGCATCACTTGAGTGAATATAGTATTCACTGTTTTTCTCCAGCAGTAAATCCAGCCCCATTGCCGCGGCACCTAATGCTCCGGTCACCGCAATAATATCCCCCTGATGTGCTCCCGAACGCTTTAAAACACGATTTTCCGGCAGATAGCCGGCAACCTGTATAGTAACAGACAAGGGTCCGCGGGTGGTATCACCACCAATGAGATGTATATTATGTGATCGCGCCAGAGCAAATAAAGATCGCGAAAACTCAGCTAACCAATGCTGTCGATAAGCATCATCCCATTCACCAGCACCCGGTAATGTTAAACTTAAAGTAAACCAGGCAGGTTCAGCACCCATGGCAGCCAGATCGCTGAGATTAACAGCCAGTGACTTATAAGCCACCGCATCTGCCTGGGTATTCTCGGGGAAATGAACGCCACAAATCAGCGTATCGATAGAAAAAGCCAGATGTCGTTTTTGCTCAGGAGCAACAACCGCACAATCATCACCAATGCCTAACACCAAATCAGTACGAGCTAACTGTTCCGGCTCAGCAAAAAAAGTTTTAATCAGTTGAAATTCAGATCCCGGCATAGTGAGTATTCAACGCGGTGATGAGCGATTCATTTTTTACGGGCCTTTTTCTTATGAGGCGCTTTGCTTTCCACCTGACGCAACTTGGCGGCCACTTTATCCATAATACCATTAATAAATTTATGGCCATCTTCTGCACCAAAAATTTTGGCACTCTCTACGGATTCATTAATTACCACCCGATAAGGAACATCAGGACGTTGTTCCAGTTCAAAGACACCTATTAATAAAATAGCCTGTTCCACTGGGTCAACACTATTAAATGAACGGCTTAAATAAGCTTCCATGTGATCAATGAGTGCCATTTTATGGGCACTGACAAAATGCAGTATTTCCTGAAAGTAGCTCACATCAGCATCTTCCATATCATGTTCACTAATAAAGTGTACTTCAATATCAGAGATATTTTGTCCAGTGAGCAACCATGAATAGGTTGCCTGTACGGCAAACTGTCGTGATTTAGTTCGATTTTTCACTATGCTGTTCCCAGTTGTTCGCTAAGCAAAGTTATTCAGAACGTTGACCATTTCAATCGCCGATAGTGCTGCTTCAGTACCTTTGTTGCCGGCTTTAGTGCCTGAACGCTCAATGGCCTGTTCAATAGTATCAACGGTCAGCACACCAAAAGCAACGGGTAAATCATATTCCATACAAACCTGTGCCAGACCTTTGGAATTTTCATTAGCAACAAAATCAAAATGCGGTGTGCCACCACGAATAACAGCACCCAGGGCAATAATAGCATCATACTTTTTGCTGGCGGCCATACGTTTTGCAGCCAGAGGAATCTCTACTGCACCAGGCACACGTACAATTTCAATATCAGCTTCTTTAGCGCCATGACGTAATAGTGTATCGACAGCACCGGAAAGTAGAGATTCCACCAGGAAGCTATTAAAACGACTGATAACAATACCAAATTTAGCATTATTAACAACCATTTCACCTTCGTATGTTTTTATATTCATATTTTATCCTGCTTTTTCAATATAGAGATAATAATCGTGCTTAACAGCCGGTATTAATCACCGGTATAATATTCAATCACTTCCAGGCCAAAACCTGATAAACCGTGTATTTTCTTAGGTGCTGACATCACCTTCATTTTTTTTATACCTATAGATTTTAATATTTGCGCACCCAGACCATAGGTACGCAAATCTTTAGTCTGTCCCAGGTGAGATGAATTTTCACCCATTTGCAGTTTTTTGTAGTGGTCAATACGATTCACTAATTCGCTACTGGTTTCATGACTGCGTAAAATAACAATGACCCCACTGCCTTCCTGCTGCATTTTCTGCATCACATCATTGAGTGGCCAGCCACAATCCTGCATTTTTGCATCAAGCATATCACAAAGTGAATTTTCCATATGGACACGCACCAGTACCGCTTGTTCTGCATCAATGGTCCCCTTGATCATCGCCAGATGCACTTGTCCGGAAATGGCATCATGATAAGCTTCAAGTCGAAAGTCACCGGCGGCAGTGGGTAAGTTGCACTCAGATACTTTTTCCACTGAATGCTCATTTTTCAAGCGGTATTCAATCAAATCGGCAATAGTGCCTATTTTTAAATCAAATTTTTCAGCAAATACTTCCAGATCCGGGCGTCTGGCCATAGTACCATCTTCATTGAGAATTTCCACAATCACCGCAGAGGCTTCCAGCCCGGCCAGACGAGACAGATCACAACCTGCTTCGGTATGGCCGGCACGGGTTAATACGCCACCAGGCTGTGCTTCAAGAGGAAAGATATGCCCTGGCTGAACAATATCCTGAGGCTGGGCATTCTCCGCTACAGCCGCCTGAATAGTCACGGCTCTGTCACCGGCAGAAATCCCGGTAGTAACACCTTCTGCAGCTTCGATCGACACCGTAAAATTAGTACCGTATTCTGCCTGATTACTATCAACCATTAAGGGAATTTGCAATTGTCGGCAACGTTGTTGAGTCAATGTTAAACAGATTAACCCACGGCCATTAGTGGCCATAAAGTTAATATCTTCCGGTGTCACCTTACTGGCAGCCATTAATAGATCGCCCTCATTTTCACGATCTTCATCATCAACAATAATAACCATTTTTCCTGCATGGATATCGTCAAGTATTTCTTTAATTGAATTGAATTTTGCCATAATTGCCTAATTTATATGTTGCCAGTTGTGTATGTAATAATAAAACTATAAGCTGTTTTAACCCGTCAAAAAACCATTTTCAGCCAGTAAGGCCATGGTCACCCCCTGTTCAACAGTGATATCAGCCGCTCTGTCACCGAGCAGTAAACGCTCCAGATAACGAGCAATAATATCCACTTCAAGATTTACTTCATCGCCTGTTTGAGCCAGCGCAAGGGTGGTCTCATTTAAAGTATGCGGTACAATATTCAGCTCAAATATAGCTCCATTTAAGGCATTAATCGTCAAGCTAATACCATTAATGCAAATCGAACCTTTGACCGCAATATATTTTGCCAGTTCATCCGGTGACTGTATTTTAAAATGAATTGAACGCCCCGCATAACTACGTTCAATAATTTTGCCCAGACCATCGACATGACCGCTGACCATATGCCCGCCCAGATGCGTGGTCGGCAGCAGTGCTTTTTCAAGATTCACCTGACTGCCCACTTTAATCTGATTAAAACTGGTTTTTGTCAGCGTCTCAGCGGATACATCTGCCCAAAATCCATCACCAGGCAGCAGCACTACGGTCAGGCAAATACCATTACTTGCAATACTGTCACCAATAGCGACATCACTCAGATCCAGACTGCCGGTTTTAATATAAAAGCGACTGTCCATGCCTTTTTTTTCAATGGCTGCTATTTGACCAATAGCCTGAATGATACCGGTAAACATATCTGCTTTATATTCCTATTATCTCTATTAAGACAGTTTTTGTGGTTTGGCAATGATACGATAATCCCGCCCTATAGCACGAATATCTTCAATAGCTAAATGCATCCGTTGACTCATTGTCGTCATAGCGGGCAAATTAAATAAACCACGAGCATCACTGCCCATTAGATGTGGAGCCATATAAATCACCAGCTCATCAATAAGGCCTGCGGCCAGCATTGCGCCTGTCAGAGTAGCTCCGGCTTCCAGTAAAATATCGTTATACTGGCGCTGCACCAGTAGCGACATAACATCAGCTAAAGACAGTGAAGTCCTGGGTGACTCTTGAGCAACCGCAGAGACTACTTGTTGGCCTGATAGCAAATAAACCTGAGCACCTTTATCTTTCAAGCTATTTATTTTTTCTGTTGGTGCATACTGCTGTGCACCAATCACAACCGTATTTCCCGGCAAAACCAACATTTTTGCCTGGGCCGGCATCCTCAGGTGGCTATCCAAAACAACTCGATCAGGTTGACGTTCTATCTGTGCATAGCGCTGTGAGCGAACATTCATTGATGGATCATCAGCCAGTACCGTGCCAATCCCGGTTAAAATCGCTGAACTTTCTGCTCTTAAACGTTGTACATCCTCACGGGCATCAGACGCGGTGATCCACTGACTTTCGCCACTGGACATTGCGGTGCGGCCATCAAGACTCATGGCCATTTTACCACGGATAAACGGCCGTTTTTGTTCCATACGTTGAATAAAGCCCGGATTCAAAGCCCGGGCTTCACTTTCCAGAACACCGCTAAGCACCTCGATACCACTATCCTGTAAACGCCTGCTACCCGCACCGGCGACCAGTGGGTTGGGGTCGCTCATCGCTAATACTACCCGTTGAACACCCGCATCAATAAGCGCATTACTACAGGGTGGTGTTTGCCCAAAATGGCTACAGGGTTCCAGAGTCACATATGCGGTGGCGCCTGCTGCCTGTCCAGGCTCAAGCTGGGCCAGGGCATTCACTTCTGCATGCCCCTGCCCGGCATACTGATG
>Ga0256844_10000178_pt1 | contig 25195 bp, 24 predicted proteins | sample MusselsmetaG_FD_189100 | JGI IMG/M metagenome (GOLD analysis project Ga0256844, IMG submission 189100) | Mussel associated microbial communities from hydrothermal vent at the East Pacific Rise, Pacific Ocean - Mussels | ecosystem: Host-associated > Mollusca > Shell > Unclassified ... | reverse complement strand
AGTTCAAATTATTACAGTTTTCGGGAAAAACACATCAGATTTCATTTTATCAATAGGCAAACAAAACTGGAATCTGTCTTGTTTTTACTATAATATCAACTAGAAAGGTCAAGTCCGAAACTTGAGTAAATTACATAATGAAGTCTTCCAATGAAACCAAGCAACGTGCTGCTGTCAGTCGTTCACGCCGTGAAACCCTGAATGGTCACATGAGTATTAATCTCTGGTTCACAGGACTTTCGGGTTCGGGAAAATCAACCTTAGCCCATGCCGTTGAAGAACGTCTACACCTAATGGGGTGCAGAACTTATGTGTTTGACGGTGATAACGTACGACATGGATTATGTGGTGACCTTGGTTTCAGCAAAGAAGACCGCAGTGAAAACATGCGACGTATTGCAGAGATGATAAACCTTTTCCTTGATTCAGGAGTTATCTCACTCACTGCATTTATTTCGCCTCTAAAAATTGATCGTGAGCGGGTTAAAAGTATTATAGGCTCTGAAAATATTATTGAAGTCTATTGCAACTGCTCCCTTGAAATCTGTGAAGAACGTGACGTAAAAGGATTATACAAAAAGGCTCGGGCTGGTGAAATAAAGAATTACACCGGGATATCATCACCTTACGAAGCACCTACAAAGCCAGACATTGAACTGGACACGGGGACACGCCCCTTGCGTGAATGTGTTACCGAAATCATTAATGAGCTACGGGAAAGAGGCATTATTCTTCATTAGTCACCTGATAATAATCAAAGATTATCGGTTTTACTATTCTTCTTTCCCGCAAAACTCCTGATAACCGCAATACCAACCGGGATTTTTAGTTATTTCCTTTCCCTCGTCAAAAGGGAGTTAACTAACACTGTCAAACAGTAAATAAGCCAGTTTCTATCTCCTGTCTGAACTATCTTCTTTAATAAAAAATAATCTGTGACGCTCTGAGAAACAGCAACGACCACACTCAATCTTGTGTCCTCAATGTACTGATCGTAGATATGAAAGCCAAGAACAACAGTATAGCAGGTGGGCGCCTTATAAACTCCCCAATTACCTCTTTATTACTTCCAGGCATTAGCCCCATCTCAGCAGGGATTATTAAAAAAGATATTCCTATTTACTGAATGAGGGAGGGAAGCATTTGTCCCTTATTACCCATCGAGGCCTGAATGCAACAATTGCCAAAGGATCAGCGAATAAAAAAAGGTCGCCGAAGCGACCTTTTTTTATTCGTAAAGAAAAACAGTATAGAAACGCTAAATTACTTGATAAACAACATTTCCTGATAAGTAGGAAGTGGCCAAAATTCATCGGCAACTTCAGCTTCAAGAGCATCTACGTACCCACGAACCTTTTCCATTAAACTTCGAATGTCCCCGGCGCAGAACTGCATATGCTCTTCAACGGATTTAAAACTATCTTTCGTAATCTCCTTTTTGAGCTTGGCAACCGATTTCATCATCCCATCAATATTGGCCGCAATGTTCTGAGCGAGAGATGTGTCAAAATCAACTCCAAGCTCAGCTGCTGCTGAAGCTGTCTGAGCCAGCTCTGAAAGGTAAGCCGTTGCAACAGGGTAAATAGTTTTTGTCGCAATACTGATAACCAATTTGGATTCCACTGCAATTTTAAGGAGATAGATTTCAGCATCAACCTCAAAACGGGCTTCCAGCTCAACAGGAGAAAGAACACCGGTACTTTCAAAAAGATGAACAACATCCTTATCCCGCAATTTCGGAAGTGCATCAGCTGTGGTAGGCAGATTTGCCAGACCTCGCTTTTCAACAGCTTCTTTGTGCCATTCAGCAGAGTAACCGTCTCCACCAAAGACTACAGCTCCGTGTTCTTTCATCACTTTCTTCAAAACTTTGATAACACCAGCACGAATTGCGGCATTACTCTTGCCCTCAATTGCTGTGTCTAGCTCATCAGCCATCCAGTTCAAAGAATCAGCCAACATAGTGTTCATAGCCGTCAAAGAACCTGCAACAGATTGCTCCGACCCTACAGCACGGAATTCGAAGCGATTTCCTGTGAAGGCAAAAGGTGAAGTTCGGTTCCGGTCACCAGCATCTTTAACAAAGGGAATAATCTGGGAAAGACCAAGATCCATCATGCCACTATCTTCGGTACAATCCAGTTTACCGTCGGTGATCTGGTTAAAAATCTGTTCAATCTGGCTTCCCAGATATACCGAGAGAATTGCGGGGGGAGCCTCATTGGCCCCCAGACGGTGATCATTTCCGGCTGATGCAACAACTGCACGAAGAAGAGGCCCATAGAGATGGACACCACGGATTACGGCACCGCAGAAAAGCAGAAAATTAAGATTTTCACTTGGCTTGTCGCCTGGATCAAGCAAATTACCCTGGGTTGAGTTGCCCACAGACCAGTTAACATGCTTACCAGAACCGTTGATACCAGCAAAAGGTTTCTCATGGAATAAACATGCAAAGCCATGCCGTTTGGCAGTGTTTTTAAGAACTGTCATCAACATTTGCTGATGATCTGCAGCAACATTAGCAGCTTCATAATAAGGAGCAATTTCAAACTGTCCGGGTGCAACTTCGTTATGACGGGTTTTTGCAGGGATACCAAGGCGATAGAGTTTGTCTTCTACCTCCTGCATGAAAATAAGAACACGATCAGCAATCGCACCAAAATAATGATCATCAAACTCCTGTCCTTTTGCGGAAGGGGCTCCAAACAGGGTCCGACCGGTAAGCAAGAGATCTGGACGCAGACTGGCAAAATTTTCATCTACCAAAAAGTATTCCTGCTCGGCTCCACAACTTGAATTAAGAGGAGCTACATTTCTTTCACCGACTTTTTTCAAGACTTTGGTGGCCGCTGCATTCATTGCAGCATTGGAACGAAGCAGGGGGACCTTTTTATCCATGGACTCACCGGTCCATGAAATAAAAATGCTGGGAATACAAAGAGTAGCACCATTTCTTGTCTTAAGAATATAGGCTGGACTGGTAGGATCCCAAGCAGTATAACCACGGGCTGCATTGGTTTGACGAATCCCGCCGTTGGGGAAAGATGAACCGTCAGGCTCACCCTGGATAAGCAGACCTCCGCTAAATTCTGAAATAGCTTTACCATTGGACTCACTCAGGATAAATCCGTCATGTTTTTCTGCAGTAAAACCGGTAAGGGGATAGAAAATGTGTGAAAAGTAATTGGCTCCTTTTGAAATGGCCCAGGCTTTCATTGCCGCTGCAACACTGTCTGCCACCTGTGGATCTAGCGGTGCACCTGTCTCCATGGTGTTCTTCATCGCCTTGTAAGCCTTTTTAGACAAAGCCTCTTCCATTCTGGTCAAGGTAAAGACATCACTTGCCCAAATTTGATCCAGCGTTTTACGCTTTCCTACCTGGGTTACTTCCCGGTTTGTAATTTCAAATATCGCCTGTTCACGGGCATTACTTCCACTCATTGTAAACTCCTTTTAATTTCTGGGTTCCTATGGGGATTAAAAAGCACTTCGCTGAAGAATACAGGGCAAAGTTATTTTTCAATCATCTCAAACAAATTTTAAATATATATAAAAGAATAGCCAACCATCACGAAAATAAATGATCACCAGTCTGATCAAACCTTGGCACAAACCGTATCCGTCTCGTCGCTACAAAATTCGATTTGAATTAAATCATTTTCTTTATCCAAACGCACATAATTGAACATTACAACACAACAATTTTCTAATTGAAGGGGGTTGCTTTGAAAAGAAGATCACAAACGAATTCTATATGGACATTATCTCTTCAAGAAAAAAAGCAGAAAATCATTTCTCATTACCATGTTAAGAGAAAATCTCAATGAAAAATATTTTTTTACATAATTGTCAGATTGCTTCTGTTTCAGGTTCCACCAGCAATGCCAAAAACAATTCCTTCGCGCAGCTCCTCAATATGAGCACCATCTGTAATTTTCTGTCCATGATTGTCGAGTACATAAAAAACATCAATTAACTGTTCCACTTCAGTAGCAATATACGCACGATAAATGTTAATCCCAAAATCAGCCAGGGTTTGTGTTATACGATATAACTGCCCTGGGCTATCTGCTGAATACACTTCAACAACGGTATACTGCTCTGAGGCTTCATTATCAATAACAACCCGTGTCTCATTACTCCCGGCAGGAAACTTACGACGCCCAACTCCTGATGACAGTTTTTTATGTAATCTATGCCCAAGGCCAAGACGATGGTTCAGAGCCAGATTCAAATCCTCATTTACCGCCTGCCAATCTTTTTCTTCATAAAGAACACCATCCTCGGGACGCACATCGAGCACATCAACAGCACTTCCGTCTTTCCAGGTAAAAATCTGGGCATTGAGCACTGAAAGATTATGCAGACTCAACACACCACAAATTTTCGCAAGAAGTCCACTTTTATCCTGAGACATAATAAGAAGAGACCATTGCGACTGCAATTTCTGCGGGAAAATTAAAGCTTCTTGCTGTAATGCCTTAAAATGTTCCTGATGTATTCTAAGATGCTCGGCAACTGCTTCCGGAGTAAAACTTAATAAATAATCAGAAGGTAAAGCCTCTGTTGAGAAATGAGCCCCCTTCTCAGGAGCCAGTAGGAGATCAACCTGCTCACGGAGCCATTCCACTCCCTGATCCATCTGATGCACAGCCTCTCCTGGGGTTGCAAGCTGGAGATAGGGATGAACTTTCATATACATTTCATAAAGAAGCATTCCCTTCCAGTCACTCCACGCAGATGGCCCTGTGGCATGGGAATCTGCAACTGAAATAAGATACAGCATTGCCAGACGCTCAGTATCTTCAATTTTCTCGGCACAACGCTTAATGAAAAGTTCATCATTTAGATCTCTACGCAACGCACTTTCCGGCATAAAGAGATGATAGCGGACAACAAATGCAAGACAGGAACATTCCGACTCATTGAGTCCCAGGCGCTGTCCAATGGGGCCTATCATCTCTGCCCCCATTTTGGAATGGTCTTTTCCTGTTCCCTTCCCTATATCGTGGAACAAGGTTGCAAGATATAAAACATGAGGTGACGCTATACCTAAAAATACAGCCTCTTCACTTTTTGAAGCCTCTCTCAACTCAACTACACTCTGTAATAAATGCCGATCCACTGTATAAATATGATAAACATCATGTTGAACAAGAGACTCAATACGCGCAAACTCCGGAATATACGACGAAAGTAAACCGGTCTCAAGCATCACTTCCAAAACTGTTAAAATATTTTTCCCGGATTCAAGAATCTCAAAAAATGGTCGGGACATTCTTACGGAACAGCGGTGCTTATCTGTGATCAGATCAAGCTTACTGGTAATTAATTTTCGTGTTCTGTGATGAATAGATAGCCCGGTTTTTGCAGAAGCCAGAAAACAGCGCATCAAGAGATAAGGCCTGGCAATAATTTCTGTTTCTGAAGCCGTCAGATGAATACGATTATTGCGAATCTCAACCCCTTTCTCAACAATCTTATCCGTATCCCCAGCTTTTCCGGCAAAACCAAGAACATCATCCACATGATCAAAAAAGAGATCCGTGGTTACAGCAATTACCTGCAAATGTCCATACAGGTCCCGCATGAAGCTTTCAACACCAAGAACCCCACCTTTATTTTTATAACCAAGAGCTTCAGCAACTTGTTCCTGCTGTTCAAAGTAAAGCTGATCGTTTTTCCTCCGGCTTATATAGTGAAGACGGTTTCTCACCCTGCTAAGCATATTCCAGGATTCAAGAAAAGCTGATTTCTCATCTTCCTGAAGAATACCGGCATTAGTGATTGCCTCAAGATCCAGCAAACCAAAGACAACAATGGCTGTCCAAAGCATGGCCTGGATATCACGCATTCCGCCTTTGCTTTCTTTTATATTTGGTTCGAGGAGATAGCTATGGCTCCCATATTTCTTTCTACGCTCTTCGCGAAATGATTTCATTGCATGAACAAATTCATCACGCGAACCTTCTATGAAATCTTTTTGGTAACGTGTAAGCAGTTCTTTAAAAAGAGCTTCAGAACCTGCAAGTAAGCGAGCATCAAGCATGGCAACCTGAAAGAAGAAATCCTCTTTAGCAAAACTTAAAGATTCTTCAACAGTACGGACACCATGCCCAACATCAAGCCCTGTATCCCAAAGCGGATAAAGCACCGCATTCGCAACCTTTTCCATTTCCTCTTTTGCATCTTCACGAAAAAGAATCAGAAGATCAATGTCAGAGTAGGGAAAAAGCTCACTTCGACCATATCCTCCAAGGGCAACAAGTGCCACCGAATTAGTGGCGGCGGCATCTGGCACAGTATCAAATTGCTGAACAATGAATTCGTCAGCTAAACGGCTCTGCTCAGATAAAAGGGCCTGACCACTCAGACCCTTTTCCCACAATTCCTCTAGAGTTTCTCTTTGTGCACGAAGTGTTGACATGGATATAAAACCCGCCGCTACTATCTATTATACCGCATCATGATCTTCTTCACCGGTACGAACACGAATAATACGCTCAATGGGAATAACAAAGATTTTACCATCACCAATTTTACCGGTATTCGCAGCAGATCTGATAGCATCCACAACCTGATCAACCATGTCTGCTGTGACCACGATTTCAATATTAACTTTCGGGATAAAATCCACAACATACTCAGCACCACGATAAATCTCAGTATGTCCCTTCTGGCGCCCATAGCCTTTTACTTCGGATATGGTCATACCTTTGATGCCGATTTCAGTTAAGGCCTCTTTTACATCATCGAGCTTAAATGGTTTGATAATTGCTTGAATTTTCTTCATAATTTTCCTCTAATTTCAAAGTATATCCCGGATGGGGAGTGCTTATATGCTGTATCCTACTTCTCCATGTGATGTAACGTCCAAACCTTGTGTTTCGTCCTCAATTTCTACACGAAGCCCAACGGTCAAGTCTATCACTTTTAAGATAATAAAGGTCAGTACCACGGAATAGGCAATTGCAGCTCCTGCACCAATGGCTTGCACACCAAACTGTCCGGCATTTCCAAAGAAAAGACCATTTGCTCCATCGGGATTTGCTGCAGTGGAAGCAAAGAGTCCTGTAGCAAGAGCTCCCCATAAACCACCGACGCCATGAATACCTACAACGTCAAGGGAATCATCATAGCCGAACTTGCCCTTGGCAACAACTGCTGCGTAACAAAGAACACCTGCCACTCCACCCATAATCATTGCTGAGATCGGGCTTACAAAACCCGCACCTGGTGTAATTGCAACCAAACCGGCAAGGGCTCCAGATGCTGCACCAAGAATAGTTGGTTTACCCTGGATTTTCCACTCCGCAAGTACCCATGCCAGCAGTCCTGCAGCAGTTGCCACCTGTGTGGTCATGAGGGCAAGTACGGCAGTAGGACCTGCCGACAATGCAGACCCCGCATTAAAACCAAACCAGCCAAACCAAAGTAAACCTGCACCAAGTACAGTTAACGGAAGACTGTGAGGATGCATGGCCTCACGTCCATACCCCTTTCGTTTGCCAAGCATAAGGCAGGCAACAAGTGCCGCAGCACCAGAGTTAATATGAATTACGGTTCCACCCGCAAAATCAAGAGCACCCATTTCGCCAAGCCATCCGCCCTGTCCCCAAACCCAGTGACAGATTGGAAAGTAAACAAAGGTTGCCCAGAAGATGATAAAAAGCAGGTATGCAGAAAATTTCATCCGTTCTGCAATGGCACCAGTGATAAGGGCCGGTGTTATGATGGCAAACATCAACTGAAATGCACAGAAGAGTAAATCAGGGATAGTATCAGAATAAGGCCCGGGTGTAAGTCCCACATTTTTTAATCCTGCAAAATCAAGATTTCCTACAAAATGGCCAACATCTGGCCCAAAGGCCATGGAGTATCCGTACAATACCCATACAATTGTAATCACGCCTAAACAGACAAAACTCTGCATAGTGGTTGAAAGTACGTTTTTACTACGTACCAGACCACTGTAAAAAAGAGCCAATCCTGGCGTCATAAGCATTACCATTGCTGTCGCAATGAGCATAAATGCTGTATCTCCACTGTTCATTCCTCACTCCTTTAAAAATCTAATTCAAAAGTAATTAGCTGTTGTATGCAGTCTCTGAATGTTCGGTATAATCCAGTCCTGATACCTCAGCCTCCTCAGTAACTCTCAGCCCCATTGTGCTATGTACGATTTTCAATAAGATCCAACTCACAACAAGGGTATAACTCCCTACTACCACGACCCCAAAGGCCTGTTTTCCAAGCTGTGCCACATTTCCTGCAAGTAAACCGTCAACGCCCCCTGGATTCACTGCTGTTGATGCAAAAATGCCAAGACAGAGTGTTCCAACGGCACCGCCCACTCCATGAATTCCGACGACATCAAGGGAATCATCAAGTTTTAATTTCACTTTTAAATTTACTGCTGCAAAACAGACCATACCCGCAATACAACCAATGGCGATTGCAGAATTAGGCCCAACAAACCCAGCTGCAGGAGTAATGGTTGCAAGCCCCGCAATGGCACCAGACATCGCACCAAGAGTGGTTGCCTTTCCTAAAGTGAACCATTCCATAAGTACCCACATAAGAACACCAGCCATCCCTGCAAGATGGGTTGCCACAAACGCAGTGGCTGCTACTTCATCTGCTGCCAGTGCTGATCCGCCATTGAAGCCAAACCAGCCAAACCAGAGAAGGCCAGTCCCTATAAAGGTCATGGGCAAACTATGGGGTATAAAACTTCTTTTCCCATAACCGCGCCGTGGCCCGATTACAAGTATTGCTGCAAGTGCTGCCGCACCACAGGTAACATGAACAACCAGCCCACCTGCAAAGTCCATCACCCCCATATTACCAAGCCATCCACCTTTTCCCCACACCCAATGACAAACAGGATTGTAGACGAGAATAGCCCATAGCAAGGCGAAAATGATAAACGGCACAAACCGAACCCTTTCGGCAAAAGCACCAGTAATGAGTGCCGGGGTTATAATGGCAAACATACATTGGTAAATCATGAAGACTATCTGCGGAATTGTAGTCGCATAATCTGCGCTTGGTGCAGTTGTTACACCATGCAAAGCAAACCAGGACAGACCACCAATCACTCCCCCTATATCCGGGCCAAATGACATTGAATAGCCAAGATAAACCCACTCAATGGAAATGAGGGCTATCATAAAAAAACTCTGCATCATGGTTCCGAGCACATTTTTACTTCGAACCATTCCAGCATAAAAAAGGGCGAGTCCCGGTGTCATCAATAACACCAAACCTGCCGCCGCCAAAACAAAAGCGGTATCCGCAGCACTAATCATTTTTTCTCCTCCAGAGGTATTTTTATCAGGGTCTCCCGTCCCGACCAACTCAGAATCACAACGACGAGTCTCCCAATTCTTCGCTGCGATCTTTTAAATTTTGTATTATGATTCAACGCATACATACAACTGTCGTGCCAGAAATAGATTCCACCATTAAGACACCGAAAAAGTGTCCCTATATTCATCAATCAACCCAAAAGCATACCATAAACTTTACATTTGTGTTGTATTTGTATTATTTTTTTTCAATTTTGTAACTTTCCAAACAGGCGAATCTTGTCGAATTGATAAAAATCGTTTACTTTGCACCATTCGATTTTAATCAGGATTCTTTTGCAAAAGATACAATCAAACACGGCAATTCCTCATGAATATAAACAAACAGCACTACCGAACCATATGGCCAGAACCTGATAACAATGAAATAATCATGATCATTGACCAGAGGCAACTCCCCCACCACTTTGTCATTGAACCGCTTTCTGTTCTGGACGATGCAGTGGCTGCTATCAAAGATATGCATGTGCGCGGAGCTGGTTTAATTGGAGCCACAGCCGGTTTTGGAATGCACCTGGCAGCTGTAAACGCCAAAGAAGGCCACCTGGATGAAACCTTAAAGCAGGCAGCAAAACTGTTGGACAGAAGTCGCCCCACTGCAAGAAACCTGAAGTGGGCTGTGGATCGAGTGTTACAGGCAGTAAAAAAAGGAGAAACCGAAAAAGATAAAAAAATAATCACCTTTCAGACAGCCTGTGAGATAGCGGAGGAAGATGCTGAATTCTGCAGAGCACTTGGCGAGCATGGCCTGGATATCATAAAAGATCTCAGTAAAACCAAACAGGGGAAAACTATCAATATCCTTACACACTGCAATGCCGGTTGGCTTGCCTTTGTAGATTATGGCAGTGCAACAGCACCCCTCTATGCGGCAAGGGATGCGGGAATTGACATTCATGTATGGGTAGATGAAACACGTCCCTGGAATCAGGGGGCAAAGCTCACTGCATGGGAACTACAACAGGAAAATATTCCCTGCACATTGATCACAGATAATGCCGGTGGCCACCTGATGCAACAAGGCATGGTAGATATGGTAATTGTAGGAACAGACCGCACAACCCACACGGGGGACGTAGCTAACAAGATAGGTACCTACCTGAAAGCTCTCGCTGCACATGACAACGACATCCCTTTTTATGTGGCCCTGCCCTCTTCTACTTTTGATTGGGAAATTGACAATGGGAATGATATTCCCATTGAAGAACGATCAGGTGATGAAATAACGACCATCAGTGGAATAAATAAAAATGGTAGTATCGAAACCATTCTGCTTACTGCACCAGGAACCCATGCCCTGAATTATAGCTTTGATATTACTCCAGCACGATTAGTGACTGGCCTGATTACTGAGCGGGGTGTTGTGGCTGCAAAAAAAGATGCTATTCACGATTTATTTCCAGAACAATCGTAACCTGGTAGTGTGGGAGTGGGAGCACTTAGCTATTCATTGCGACCGTAATCATCCTCAAAACGAACAATATCATCTTCGCCCAAATAGCTTCCATTCTGAACCTCAATCAATTCGAGAGCTATAACACCCGGGTTTTCAAGACGATGCATCACACCTGAGGGGATATATGTTGATTGGTTTTCATACAAAAGAAAAACATCTTCCCCATTTGTAATACGCGCAGTTCCAGATACCACAACCCAATGTTCATGACGATGATGGTGCATCTGCAACGAAAGCTTCGATCCCGGACTTACCGTAATTCGTTTTATCTGATACCTTTTATGCTCCTCAAGTACGGTATAGCTTCCCCAGGGCCTGTGCACAGTACGATGCAGCCTAAATTCGTCTCTATTGTTTTTCTTTAGTTTTCTGACGATTTTTTTCACATCCTGTGATCGAGATAAAGGTGCAACCAGTACCGCATCAGATGTTTCCACAACCAGTGTATCTTCAAGCCCAACAGTAGCAACAAGAGTGTTCTCGGAACGTACCAGACAATTTCTGGTATCCTCCATGAGAACATCGCCCAGGGCCACATTTCCATCACCATCTTTACGGGAAACTTTCCATAGTGCGTGCCAGGAACCGATATCACTCCAGTCAAGATCTGCAACCACAACTGCAGCATGATCGGTTTTTTCCATAAGTGCATAATCAATAGAATCACTTGGGGATCTGGTCATTGCAACCTTATCTAACCTGAAAAAATCCCCATCTCGCGTTCCAAGTAAAACAGCATCCCGCATACAGGAAAGTATCTCTGGCGCAAATCGTTCCATTTCATCTCGAAAAGTTTTGATGGAAAAGGCAAACATGCCACTATTCCAATAATAATTCCCTTTATCAATGTAGGATTGAGCTGTTACAAAATCTGGTTTTTCACAAAATGATTGAACAGAACTTCCCTCACCTTGTTCAATGTAACCATAGCCGGTTTCAGGATGCTGCGGTTCTATTCCAAATGTAACAATTTTCCCCTCATTTGCCAGTTCAACTGCCTTTGCCACAGCCTCCTGAAAAGCTTCTTTTCTAAGAATCAGATGATCGGCCGGAAGAACAAGTAAAATAGTGTTTTCATTCACTTCAGAAGCACAATATTCCACAGCCCCAGAAACCGCAGGCGCCGTATTACGTCCAATCGGTTCAAGGAGAATCTTACAATTTTCGCCCAATCCGAGACTTTCAATTTGTCGACGAGTGACAAAACGGTGCTCTTCACCAACCACAAGCAGCGGCGATAAAACTTCTTCAAGCCGGGAAACCCGAAGCACAGTGGTTTGAAGCAATGAGGTATCATCTATAAGCTGCAACAATTGCTTTGGATAAAGTTCACGAGACAAGGGCCACAAACGGGATCCGGTCCCTCCGGCAAGAATAACAGGTTGAATTTTAGGCATTGTATCAGGTGTCCTTTTTAAGATTTAATAATCTGTAATAATTCTTTAGTCTTTTCGTCAAGCAATGTGGGATTTCCGCGACTCTCAACATTAAGTCGTAATAGTGCTTCAGTATTTGATTTCCGTATATTGAAACGATATTCAGGAAATGACATAGAAAGCCCATCGGTGTAATCTTTTTCTCCTGTATGAAAGCGCTTCTTAATACGTGCTATCACGGCATCAGGATCAGCCACAACATTATTAATTTCGCCAGAAACAGGATATGCTACTTTGCAATCCCTCACAAGAGAAGAAAGCTTTACATTCTTTCGACTAAGCAAAGAGGCCACAAGCAGCCACGGAATCATTCCAGAATCACAATAGCCGAAACTTTTAAAATAATGGTGTGCTGACATTTCGCCACCATAAATAGCATCTTCCTGGCGCATACGTTCTTTAATAAAAGCGTGTCCTGTCTGAGCCATGATGGGCACTCCGCCTGCAGCCTTTACCAACTCTCTGGTATTCCAAATGAGACGCGGATCGTGAAGTATTTTTCCGCCGGGATTTTGATTTAACAATTCCAGCGCCAGCAGCCCAACCACGTAATACCCTTCAATGAAATCTCCTTTTTCATCCCAGAAAAAACAGCGATCAAAGTCACCGTCCCAGGCAACCCCCATATCTGCATTATGTTCTCGTACAAGTCGTGCTGTCTCCTCTCGTTTTTCAGGGAGTAAGGGATTGGGAACACCGTGTGGAAAGTTACCGTCCGGCTCATGAAAGGCCTTGAAAAAGGAGAAAGGTAGTTCTTTTTCAAGCAGATCAACTACGGGTGCAGCAGATCCATTGCCATTATTAACTACCAGCCTGAGTGGTGCAAGTTCATCTGCTTTTACATATCCAAGAAGATGCTGAATATACGTTTTTTTATCTTTTGCAAAACTTTCTCTGCCTTTCTTCACAGATGGTTCAGGTAGATTATCAGTGACAATCAATTCCGCCATTTTTCTTAAACCAGATTCTCCGGTTACCGGACGTGCCCCGACTGTGACAAACTTCATTCCATTATAATCAGCAGGATTATGGCTGGCAGTAACCACTATGCCTCCATCCATCCCCTCATTTTCAAGGCTGAATGCTGCATGATAGATTTCTTCCGTACCACAAAGTCCTAAATGGTAGACATCGACACCAGAGTCCAGTAATCCTTCAACCAGCGCTTTTGTCAAATCAGAACTACTCAATCGTATATCGTGACCGACCGCAAGCTTTCGGGGCTTAAAAATGAAAGCAAAAGCGCGCCCTATATTTCGTGCAAGCTCGGGGTTTAGTTCATCCGGAACCTTACCCCGAATGTCATAAGCCTTAAAACAGGCTGGAATGGTCACCATCATTAATTCATCCAATTTTAGAATATTATTTTCATAACAGGTTTATTATACTATAAGTCTAATGTACCAAAATTTCAGACTATCAACATATCAAAAACAATATCATTCTTCAATATCAAGAATATTATGAAAGGCATTATCCTTGCCGGCGGTTCCGGCACCAGACTCTATCCTTTGACCAGGGTTCTATCTAAACAGCTTATCCCTGTTTATGATAAACCCATGATTTATTACCCTCTCTCTGTTCTCATGCTGGCAGGTATCCAGGATATTCTAATCATCTCCACCCCACGTGACTTGCCGCAATTTAAAGAACTTTTTGGAGACGGGTCCCACCTTGGACTCTCCATTAAATACGAAGAGCAACCCAAACCTGAAGGTTTAGCCCAGGCTTTTATCATCGGCAAGTCCTTCATAGGAAAAGACAATGTGGCTCTTATCCTTGGGGACAACATCTTTTTTGGCTCTGGATTTTCCCATGTTCTTGAAAAATGCTCTGCACTTTCAGAAGGTGGTCTGATCTTTGGCTATCCCGTTAAAGACCCTGAACGCTACGGAGTTGTAGCGTTTGACAGTAACAATAAGGTCGTGGGTATTGATGAGAAACCTATCAAACCTAAATCTAAATTCGCTGTTCCCGGTCTCTATTTTTATGACAATGATGTCATCGACATTGCAGAAAAAATCAAGCCATCTTCACGGGGAGAACTTGAAATCACCGACATAAACATGGAGTACCTGCGTCGTGGCAAGCTCCGGGTTCAACCACTCAGTCGCGGGTTCTGCTGGCTGGATACCGGCACCCACGAATCCTTGCAGCAGGCATCAAGCTACGTGCAAGCTGTACAGGACCGACAGGGGCTAAAAGTTGCCTGTGTGGAAGAAATCGCCTACAGCCTTGGCTATATTGATTCGAAACAGATGAAAATACTGGCTCAGGATATGTTAAAAAACCAATACGGACAATATCTTCTGGATATTGTATCTGAAACTGAATCAGGATCTGTATTTCCATGAAAATTTTTATCACAGGAGGCCATGGTCAACTAGGCAGAGATGTCGGCGCACTCCTTGGCAAAAAACACGATATTGTAACAGCTGGTTCAAAGGAACTTGATATCAGCAACAGAGCAGAAGTCGAATCTATTATTTGCAGAGAACAGCCAGATGTACTTATAAATTGTGCCGCATACACAGCAGTTGATAACTGCGAAACAGAAAAAGAACGAGCATTTGCAGTGAACGCGAAAGGCCCCGAGAACCTGGCCATTGCAATGGATGCAATCGCAGGAAGGTTGGTTCACATCTCAACTGATTATGTTTTTGACGGCAACAAAGCAGCCAATAAAAACTATATTGAAAGCGACCCCACCACAGCTCTTTCCGTGTACGGCCAAAGCAAACTTGCAGGAGAAGAGGCCATAAACGATCACTCCAGCAATCATTTGATTCTCCGCACAGCCTGGCTCTACGGAAGAAAAGGAAACAACTTTCTTAAAACAATGCTAAGGCTGGCAATAGCAGATCCAACACGTGAATTAAAAGTGGTAAACGACCAATTCGGATCACTCACATGGACCGCCACACTTGCCCGTCAGATCGAAGCTGTTTTGTCAGATACAATGCAAGGCATAGCCCATGCAACTGCAGAAGAGTCTTCCACCTGGTATGAAGGAGCATGTTACTTTCTTGAAGCCATGGAGATCCCTTACAATCTTTCCCCATGCACAACAGCCGAATACCCAACACCGGCACACCGTCCATTAAATTCCATCCTTGAAAACAACAGGCTAAAACAGGCAGGGCTTTCTGTGTTCAAATCCTGGAAAAAGGACATTGATCTTTTTGTGAAACTCCATAAAGAGGAACTCATCAAAGAAGTCACTCTTCATTAATCCGCAAAACCAAACTCATCAATGAGATGTGTGATTAATTCCTTAGTTGTATTATCCATATCCTGAACCTGAAAACCGGTCACATAAAAGTCAGGATTATCATCCTTTTTACACCACCTGCTCACTGCCTTAAAAAGTATTTCATTATTTTTATCTGAAATTTCTCTTGGCAGTCGCATCCGCAGACGATATTCTTCGTTAACTGCTATAGATTCATCACTCAGTAGCATAAGTCCACTGGGAGAAATATCCATGAGATGGCCAAGTACCCGACTACTCAGACCATCAAATATTCGCAGATAAAAAACCAGATGCCTGCGAGACCCATCCCGCTTTTCCACATTTTTCTTATCTTCCACTATGTACGTATTCCTCCTGCAGGTCAACTTGTATCAACTCCACATCTCCGAATGCTCCCATAAGCTCACCACACACCACTAACACTCCAATAATCCCAGGAATCTCTTTTGCTGTTGCAAGGCCATTTTGAATACCTGCCTTTGCACTTACACCACGCCCTACTTCATTTCCAAGGCGGGTCGCAGCGGCATCGGCAAGAGGTGTAGACTTACTGATAACTGTGACTGAATCGGCAAGCCCTAAACTGAGGGAATGTCCAACAGTGCCTGATGACGTACAAATTCCAATGGGCATCTGTGCAGACTTGATCTTCAGCCCCACCTTATAACTAAGGGGTGATTCGCCAGCAAAAATCGCAATGGAGCAGTCAGTATTTCGTTGCAAATAGACATCTCCTCCATTTTCAATCATCACTTCCCGGGAACCCGATGCTATGAGTCCTTTTCCAACATACTCAGCAATAGTTCCGGCAACGGCAGCCATAGGTCCCACACCTGCGGCGACTCCGGCATTTAGCATATCCCGTATTAACGGTGGTGCAATTTTATCATGTTTCAAGGGATCCAGGCTTGCAGAAAACTGGGGATTCTTTAGAATGTATCTTTCAAGCTGTGCCCTGTATTGCAGGATAAGATCTGTTGCTTTTTCAGTAACATCGTCCCCTGCAAGAATATGCAGATCTGTCTCTTCTATCCTGACTGTGGTGGAAACAAGCCCTGCATGAGTGACCAATTTACGATATATCCTGTCAGAATAGGATTCTGGCTTCAATTTTCGTTTGTTTGCTTTCATAGGATCTCATTCTTTATGCCACCTTTACCCAAACTTGTCATTCTTTTTACACGTTTCCCGCAAGTGGGAAAATGCAAAAGCAGATTGATCCCGGTCCTTGGGGCTGAGGGGGCTTTAAAAGTGCACAAACAACTGGTGTCCCATGTGTTACTGGTAGTGAAAAAATTTCTTGCTTTAGGCGGCAGTACGAGCTTTCACATCTACCATGATGGAGGAACAGAGAAACAGATGAAGCATTGGCTGGGTGATGATAATAAATTCCGGCAGCAACAGGGAAAAGATTTGGGAGAGCGCATGGCCACAGCTCTTATCCACGGGCTGAAGAATGCACAAAACACTATCCTGATCGGTTCTGACTGCCCTGGCATAAACACTCATACCCTGGAAAATGGCCTAAAATCCTTAAATAGCAAAGATCTTGTATTGGGTCCTGCCCATGATGGAGGATATTATCTGATTGGTGTAACAGGAAATATGGCAAACAAAACATGCAGACAACTTTTTGAAGAAATTCCCTGGAGCACAAAACACGTTTTTGCAAAAACCCTGCAACAAGCACGAAAGTTAGGACTCAAAACTCACATACTCACCAAACTCCATGACATTGACACAGCAAATGATCTCAAATATCTCCATCATCGTTCCAACACTGAATGAAGCCACAAACCTCCCCGGGCTTTTACCGGCAGCAAAAAAAGTAAAGGAACTTTTGGTGGTTGATGGTGGCAGCAGTGATAACACCTTATGTATTGCAAAAGAATTGGGTTTTAAAGTAATAAAGGAAACAGGCTCGGGAGGCCGGGGAAAACAACTTAACACAGGTGCGGCTGAGGCCTCAGGCTCTCTTTTGCTTTTCCTTCATGCGGACACCCTGCTCCCCCTTGATTTTCCTAATGCTGTAAGCACGTGTCTTGCAAAGAAGGGGAACATCCTTGGCAGTTTTCAACTGCAAGTCAAAGACAGTAGCATGTTGCTTAAATTTGTCCTTCTATTCACAAATATTCGATCAAAATTCCTACAGCTCCCCTACGGAGATCAGTCTTTTTTTATAAGAAAACAGGATTTCATCGAAATCGGCGGCTTCCCTGAAATTCCAATTATGGAAGATTACATATTCGTAAAACAGGCAAAAAAGAGAGGGGAAATTGTAACATTAAATCAGAAGGTAATAACATCGGCCAGACGCTGGCAACGGTTGGGAGTACTCCGAACGACAATCACAAACCAGCTTGTTGTACTTGGGTATTATCTGGGAATAAAACCTGAAACACTGGCTGCGTTTTACCGCAAGAAATGACTTTTACTCATTCCCTGGAGATTTAGCGGGGACAAAAGGGCGGACACCATCTTCAGCAATTTTTTCTTGTTTCTTGGCTTTTTCTGCAATGGCTGGCTTCTTCTGTAAAAGAGCCTCCCGCAGCTTCTCATCTTTTATCAGACTCCGAACATAGTCAGTAGCCTGACTCACATAAGGACAAAACTGGCAACTTCGAAGCATTTTGTTTTCAGGAGCCAGTACCCCGGAAAGAACCATATTCAATAGAATAATCAAGACAGCGGCTTTCACAAATCCCAAAAATCCTCCCAGTAATTTATCAAACCAACCAGCAACAGTTAGTTCCACAACGTTAGCTAAGGCTTTTCCGAAAAGCATGGTAAGCACATAGGTGATTCCGAAAAGAATCACGTAGGAGCTCCAGAAAAGTACGTGGGGATTATCGGATAGCCCTCGCAAAAAAGGAAAAAGTTTGTCATGATACTGACCGGCAATAACATAACCCACAACCAAAGCCACCAATGTGGTTATTTGGCGCAAAAAACCTATCCACAACCCTCGTAAGGTTAAAAGCAGAAGCAGTGCAATAATGACAAAATCAAATCCTGTCATGTTAAAAACATTTTCCATCAGTCCCTCGTCTGTACTTGCTACAATATTTATTTACTCTAAATTTAATTAGCAGAAACAGTTGAAAAAGCAAGGTCATTTTTATGCTCATCCCCAAACCAAACCAATCAGTAGGTTTTGATTCTCTTCCTGGCAAGACATTAAAATTAGGGTATTCCCTTTTCCCTGACTCCTGTTTATCAATCGTCACTCTACCACTAAGTCATATAAACACAAAATTAAAACAATTGCTCCATGAAGAAGAACTTCTCAAACTCGACACGTTTACTTACGAGAAACGATATACAGAGTGGCTGGGAGGACGAATTTGTTCAAAACAAGTCCTTCACAACTATTTAAAAAAACAAAACGTACTGGACATGCCCTTTAAACACCAACAATACAAAATATCTTCCGAGGAATCCGGGAGGCCCTTTTTTTCAGGAACTGAAGGTTTCGACTTCTCATTCCCGGAACTCTCCATCAGCCATTCAAAAGATTTTGCAGCTGCAATGGTTAGTAAAACATACTGTGGAATTGACATTCAGTACCCTGCAAAAGGCCTGGTTCGGGTAAAAGAGCGATTCGTTTCAGACAACGAAGAGTCACTGTTGCGAAAATTGCTCCCACAATTATCAACATTACAGCAACTTACGATGCTTTGGTCTGGAAAAGAAGCTGTAAAAAAAATGCTCAGCCCTGAAGGAATCCCTGGATTCAATGAGCTAACTCTAGTCAATATCATCCCACATAATACCTCTAATGCAGTATTTAACTTTTCAAAGGCCGGAAAAAGCTCCCTCCCTGTTGCTGTAGGTATATTGGATAATGGGTATGGGCTGGCCTTTTGCTGTGAAGCTATTAAATCTTCAAACACCATGTAACCATGCCTGAGCTACCTGAAGTAGAGGTTATCTGTCAAGGCCTGCTACCCCACCTGATTGGCAGAACAATTATTTCGGTTCACTGTTCGGGAAAACAACTCCGCTCCCCTGTCCCTTGTAAAGATATGCAAGTTGAGCTGACAGGAAAGCGCATTAACGCTCTTCAAAGAAGAGCAAAGTACCTTATCCTGAAAACTGACAATGGTGGCGCACTCATCATTCACCTCGGAATGACAGGGAACATGGGTATATTTGCTGCAAACTCACTAACAAAAAAGCATGACCATGTCCGGTGGAAACTCGACAACAACACAGAGTTACGATTCAACGACACTCGAAGATTTGGCGCAGTTCATTTTCTTCCTCAAGAAAATGTAGCAAAGCAAATAAAACAGTTTTTTGCATCAACCGGCCCGGAGCCGTTCTCGCGTGCCTGTTCGATTCGCTACCTGAGCGAAAAAGCTGCATACCGAGAGATCGAAATCAAGAAATTCATAATGAATAACCACATAGTTGCCGGGATAGGAAACATCTATGCCAATGAAGCCCTGTTTCGTTCAAAGATTCATCCGGAGCGGCCAGCCTCCTCGTTGGCAACCAGAGAATGGAGGCGTTTACTGACTGTCATCCGCAAGACCCTGAAACATGCCATTGAATGTGGCGGCTCTACTATTAGCGACTTCTTGGGTGCCTCTGGGGATGGCGGATATTTTCAGATGAATTTTCGCGTCTATGGAAAAGCTGGTGAAGAATGTGTTGAATGTGGTGAAATACTGATAAAGAAAACCATTGGGGGCCGGGCCAGTTTTTTCTGTCCACAGTGTCAGATAATGAAAGATGCAGGTTCTGACAAATGAACAGTGACCATTTCACCTGTCCGCATTTGCCTTTGTGCTGCCGGACAATATATGTAGCAATTGGATCTTTCAGTCCTCTTAGCCTGACGAACCAGACAATTAGCATCTTTTAAAGAAAATACACCGCCTTTCAGACGAGCTAATCCCCTTTTTGGAAAAAACAGATCTTCTGTTAACCGTGCTTTTAGCTTTTGAGGTCTTGAACGTTTTGCCCCCTGAAGAGCCAGGATTGCAGGCCTGATCAACTCATTAAACAAAAGATAGACAGCAGGAGGCGGTCCTGGCATTCCAAAGAACAATGTGTTTCCAAGAATTCCGAAAAGGGTCGATTTTCCGGGCCGTAACTGCAGAGAATTATAAATAACCTTTCCACCAGCCTGACAGAATGTTTCCTCGATAAGATCAAATTTTCCAGGGCCCATTCCCCCGGTACTAACCAAGATGTCACAACCTGCCTGCGCCATGTCTGTAATAACCCTCAAAACTGCTTCCGGATCATCCGTAACTGTTTGTTGCTCATGCAACTTTACCCCCGCCTGCTGTAATAATCCTTTAAGAAGAGGACTGTTTGCAGAAAACTTTTTCCCGGCAGTTTTCACCTCTGTTCCGGTTACCAGTTCACTCCCGGTACAGAAAAAACTGACACATGGCTCCCTGATCACCTGAACAGTATCGTATCCAACACCTGCCAGTAAAATCAGGTGTTCCGGGCTAATAGAAACACCCTTTGGAACAATGACCTGCCCTTCTGCAAGTTCATTTCCTTTTGTATGGATAAACGTCATCACCGATTCAGAAAAAGAGGCAGGAACAATAAGAGTAATGCCTGATGCATCACAGATCTCTTCAGGAATCACAGCGATACAATTAGCGGGAATCAACCCGCCTGTCATGATCCTGATAGCCTCTCCAGCTCTAAGAACAAGTTTTCTCGTATCACCAGCGGCAACTTCATCTACAATTTTAAATGTATGAACAGATTTCCGAATACCAGCTGGGCCATCGGAACCAATGGCATACCCATCTCTCAAAGATTGATCGTATCCGGGCAGGGCTTCCAGGGCAACAAGATTACTTGCCGGATAGCGTCCCAGGCTTTCAGCAAGAGGAACCCCTTCCGCCTCCAAATCAAAACAAAAATCAAGGATCAGATGTTGTGCTGTTTGAAGCTCAATGGGCTGTTCGCTAGTATTTTTCATGGTATTCACTATTTTCAAAACAAAAAATCGCCTTTGTACCCTTGGTACAAAAGCGATTTTAACGGCCCTTTAATCAACAGGGTATCAACAGATTTTTTTTCAATTACACAGTAAGATCATCACGCACAATTTTACGCGGCCCGCCATGTCCTGCTGTTGACCAGTCACGAATAGGTGCAATAACTTCCATCTGCGCTGCTTTGTCAAATGAGCCCAATCTGTCATGAATGGATTGCCAAATACATTCCACATCCTTATCAATTTCACAAACGCCATCCACAGAGCCACCACATGGACCATTCATCAGGCTTTTGGCACAACGAGCAACGGGACATAGTCCGCCAGTGAGGTGCAGAACACAATCACCACAACCTGCACATTGCTCAGTCCATTCACCCTGTTCAGCAGAACCACCAAAGAAGGTGGTATTCAATGCGGGGTAAACCAAGGTATCTTTACGAAGATTAGAGATGAAATTCACCCCAACTCCACAAGCAGTGGATACAACAGCGTCATACTCACCATCCCACTGGTCAATTTCATCAATGTATTCACGGTCACACTGACGAACCAGACTGCCATTAATAATTTCAATGGACTTGCCAGCCTTTTTCATTCCAAGACGGATAAGTGACGACAAAATTTCTGCCTCTCTCTCCCCACCAGCCGAACAGACCGTAACACATCCGCGACAAGCCAGAACCAGAACTTTTTTACAGTCCTTAACCATCTTTATGATTTCTGCCATGGGCTTTCGTTCTGCAACAATCATTTATTTACTCCACTTAAACTCAATTTTACTATTAATGAAAATTAAAAAGTAAATGTTTAGCAGTGCTCCATTTTCGTTCGTATGGGTTTTGGCACCATAAGAGACTGATGTGATAAAAGCCGTACGAACGAAAATGGGGTGCTGATGAATATTTAACTTTAATTTTTGAACGGACTTGGACCAAGATCACGAATTCTACTGTCCATTTCCTTGCCTTTTGCAACAAATTCAGGATGCAATCCGCGAGGAAGATGGTACATTTGAACACGTCCACCTTCCACGCCAAGCTCCTCAAGGGCATCACGAACAGAATCAACACGTTTAGCCGCCCGCAAACTGCCTTTCACATTGTGACAGCCATCTGCCGGGCAACCGACAACATAGACGCCATCAGCTCCATCTTCAAAAGCCTGCAGTAAAGTTGTTACCTGCAGCTTTCCGGTACATGGTACCCTGATCAGATTAATACTCGCGGGAAAACCCAGCTGCTCAAGTTCATTCCCCTCTTCAGCACAACTCTGCTGAGAAGTATAGTGACAGCTGAATAAGGTTATAGCAGGATCAAAACTCATCTCTATCCTCTTCTATGTATTCAAAAAAAAGAAATCTTATTTGAGACCACAGGCGGCGATAAGCCGTTCATCCTGGGATTCAGTCAAGGTTATTGCGTTGGCAGGGCATTCTTCAACACAGATACCACAGGCCCGGCACTCTTCCACATCAATGGTGGCCACACCCAGTTTATCTATTTGGGGAATTTCCCAGGGACAGGTACGAACACAGGTAAGGCAGGCAACACAAAGATCACGTTCAACCTTGGCAGCCTTTCCTTTTTCAATCAGCTCCTCTTCGGTTACATAACCTTCCTTCAAAGCCAACTTACTCACAGCACCCATGATATCGGCAAAACTAACATCTTGCGGACAAACAAAAACGCAGGATCTGCAACCGGAACAATACCAAAGCAGATCAGAAGTAAGCAGACGCTCCTTCATGCCCATGCGAATCATATGAATAATTTTACGCGGATCGAATTCAGGAATAGCTTGAGAAACAGGACATATCCCGCTACAAGCCCCGCAGGCAAAGCAACTATTGAGATGTTCTCCGCCTGGAAGCGAAGTAACTTCTCCGTTAAATGCTGAATTAAGTGAGGCAGATGACTTTCCCATGATTAACTCTTAACTCGTTTAAAGGTTCTAGCAGTGGTTGATTTTTTTACCACCACGTTTATTGATATGTTTCATAAATGAAATTTATAATTTACTTGAAGAGGAGTATTTTGTCAACAAAATGAAACTTGTTTGAGGCATGATTCATGAGAGCCATTATTCCTGTTCTTTCTCTTGACTTTGCCGGGAAGGTACAGAATAGTGACACAATAATTTCTCATACAACAAACTCATCATAAATATTTAAAATATTCTATATTATGAACTCTTCAAACAAAGAAATCGTACTCGACCGTGAGACAATTCAAAAGCGTGTTCAGGAGCTGGGTAAAACAATATCAAAAGATTACATGGGTAAAAAGCTTGTGGTTATTGGTGTTCTGAAAGGGGCTTTCGTTTTTATGTCAGACCTTGTTCGAGAAATTGACCTGCCGCTTGTCACCGACTTTATCCAAGTCTCATCATACGGCAGCAGTGACGCTTCATCGGGCACAATCACTCTGCTAGCCAGCCCAAACCATCCTGTGGAAAACGTTCATATTTTGCTGGTGGAAGATATTATCGACACAGGGCTCACCATGCAATGGCTTGCCAAACATTTCAGCGAACAGGGAGCAGCTTCTGTTCGTATCTGTTCACTGATTGACAAATCCGAAAGACGCGAACATCAAATTCAAATCGATTATACAGGTTTTTCCATCTCGCAGGGTTTCCTCATCGGTTACGGCCTTGACTATAATGAACAGTATCGTAATCTTCCTGCTATTTATCACCTTAGTATCTGAGGCAAGCTTTGCGAAAAAAATCAATCGCTGTAATCCTTTCAGGCTGTGGTAATCAAGATGGCACTGAGATCCACGAGGCAACACTGACTCTTCTGGCCATTCACGCAAACGGCGCTGACTATCAGTGTTATGCTCCCAATATCCCCCAACACCATGTTCTGAACCACATAAACGGTAAGGAGATGAACGAGCAGCGCAACGTGCTCGTTGAATCAGCAAGAATTGCAAGGGGGAAAATACGTGATCTAGCAGATTTTCAAACCACTTCCCATGACGCATTAGTAATTCCAGGAGGATTGGGAGCTGCTAAGAATCTCTCCAGCTACGCTTTTGACGGATCCGGCTGCATGGTAAATGAAGATGTTCAGAAAACAATCCTCAACATGTTCAAACAAAAAAAACCCATCGGCGCTCTCTGCATTGCACCAATGATTCTTGCACAAATCCTGGATCATATTTTAGTAACTATCGGACAGAATTCCACAGCCATCTCCAACATTGAAGCAATGAACGCATACCATTCAACAACAGTTTCAGGTGAAATTGTCGTGGATAAAAAGCATAAAATCGTAACCACTCCCTGTTACATGCTGGATTCACGGGTGAATCAGATACAAGAGGGAATAGATCGCTTAGTCAAAGAAGTCTTACTTCTCATACAGGACTAAGTACCCAATAATTTCCCCTCCCTCTCTACCAACTACTCATTTCACACTTGCTTTTACAAAAAGCCGGACTAAACTATCTATCAGTATTGATTGAAGACTTTACATGTACTCAGTCAATTTACAAATAAAATAAACATTCATCTACAATTGTACAAAGGAGCACAATCATGGTACGAAAAATATCTCTGAGTATTGCAATGGTACTCATACTCTGCATTTCTTACGGATGCAGCAGCGATGAGGCAAAACAAGAGGCCAGTGACACAAAGACAAGCATTACTGACAAGCTCACAGAGACAGCCGAAGCCGCCAAGAAAAAAGCT
>Ga0256844_10000177_pt1 | contig 25216 bp, 24 predicted proteins | sample MusselsmetaG_FD_189100 | JGI IMG/M metagenome (GOLD analysis project Ga0256844, IMG submission 189100) | Mussel associated microbial communities from hydrothermal vent at the East Pacific Rise, Pacific Ocean - Mussels | ecosystem: Host-associated > Mollusca > Shell > Unclassified ... | reverse complement strand
GTTATCAAAGGCAATGTTGATTTGCGGATGCTGCTGCAGCCATTTTTTTTCCTGCTCAGTCAATTCTATAGCAAATACACTCGTATTCACCAGCAGACAGAGGAAAATTATTTTCTTAAAAAATGAACCCATAATAGCTATCCAATTCTCTACTGTGCTAAATATTTAATTACTCATACAAAAAGAGGCCTGTTCTTTAAGACAAAACAGACCTCTTTTATTAAAAAATAATTTTAAACTAAACTTTAAAGCGAATAATCATTTTATCGAGTTTATCAGATAATTGTTTTAAATTTTCACTAATAGTGACAGCATTCTGACTTTTTTCAATATTGCTGGTTTCTATTTCTGCAACTTTAGGGCTGATAATGTCTAATGAAGTTTCAGTTTGATTGGCTAACTCAACACAGGACTGCACTTTCTTACTGCTGCTTCTCATTTCAATCACCGCAGAATTTACACCTGAGCGAAGCAATTCAATCATTTGTTCAATTTCCTGGGTGGATTCCTGGGTTTTGCCTGCCAGTGAGCGTACTTCATCTGGCCACCACAGCAAAACTCCGTCCCTGTTCTCCGGCACGGGCAGCCTCGATAGCAGCATTCAGGGCGAGTAAATTTGTCTGCTCGGTAATTCCTTTTATAAATTTGCTTTATCAATTAGCTTCACATTATTAGCAGGTATGCATTTAAGATAATTTCAATTAAATATTACCTTACTAAATTAGTGTGTTATTAATCACAGAGAAAGATAAATATGAATGATAATATAGCCGGCATACACTATTTATTATTAAAGACAAAAGCATAAGGAAAAAATTATGAGTTTTAAAATTATTAAAGAACTGCTGTTTTCTATTTCTCTTGGTTTTTTAGTCACGTCTGTTGCAGCACTGACTATGGCATTTGTAATACCCTCACAATGGCTGGCAATTTAAGCATATAAGGCGAGATACATAAATGCTCATTAATTCAGCCTGATAATATTTAAGTTGAGTCCATATCAAGACAGACAGGTATTTTCAGGCATATTTTATTAGAGCATTATTTGCCAATACAGACAATTAACCATTCTTAATTATCTGATTATGTTTAATTTTCTCTTTCAAGTTGTAACAAAAAGACACAAATCTGTACACAAAAAAACTTACCCTTTAAAAATAATTAATTAGAAATAGTTTTGTATCAACGTCAATTGACACTTACCTATCATAAATGTTATTTTACATTATATCTATCGATAACTAAAAGGTAAAATTATGATTTCAGCAAAACTATCCAGTAAATATCAAATAGCAATTCCAAAAGCCATTAGAGAAAGTATGGATATCAAATCCGGGCAACAATTTACTTTAATTACCAGGGGATCGATCATTGAAATGATACCTATGCAATCAATTGATAATGCCCGAGGCTCTTTTTCTGAATTTAAAACAACGCATGCAGTTAAATCAGAGCAATATCGTGACAGGCAGGATAGAAATCAATGATCCTGGTTGATACTTGTGGATGGATTGAGTGGTTAACTGATGGCATTCTTGCAAATAAATACAAACCTTATATGCAGGATGTTGAATCTATTATTGTCCCAACTTCGGTACAATTTGAATTATATAAATGGGCAAGCAGAGTTAAAAACAAACAGGAAGCCTTAAAAGTCATCGCGTTAACCGAACAAGGAAAAGTCATTCCTTTAACCACTTCACTTTCACTCTTATCTGGCGATTTAGTCCAGGAATATAAACTGTCTTTTGCTGATGCCATCATTTATGCAACAGCCCAAAATAAACAAGTTGAACTTATCACTTCTGATGATCATTTTCTTAATTTACCTGAAGTTGTTTATTTTAAGAAATAAAAATCAAATTCTCATTTATAGATTATTTCATACAATAATATTGGGTATTTCCTCAGCTTGTTCCACTAAATGAGTAGTCCGAAGCACAATATTCTCTTTCAATTCTTGCCAGTAGTCTTTATCAGCAGGAGTAAGAATTGTTTTGTCATCAAATAATGCCTCAATAGTCATTTCATCTATCGCTTTAAGTACTTTTCGAGCTAATGTCTTCAAGGTTCGTGAAAGTAATTTTTTATCAATGGAACAAATTTCTGCAAAGTCAGCTAATTGATAGGAAAATATACTATTAGGGTCAAATTCCTCACCTATAGCCATTGCCAATGTCTGTTTAAATTGAGGATACATTGCCACATTAACTAGATCGTAGCTTGGGCTAAACTGACAAAGATCATTACCATAAAAAAATGACAGGTTTTTAGCATGACTGTCATAGTTATTGATCATCAGGTTAAATAATTGCCAATTAAGCAACCATTGGATATTTATCGCTGGAGTCGGTGTATTTCGGCAAAAATTAAATAATTTTTCAAGACTTGCACCATCACGTATATGTGCGACATCTCTGCCGTCACCCAAATTTTGCTCATATTTATAATCTCTGGGTAAATCCAATGCCTGGCAAGCATCAATCAAATGACGTTTAAATACCTTTTGTTGAGAACTGTCTAACTTTCTATCAAAGCGTTCCACCTGTAGTGCAGGAAAATCACCAAATCGTTTAAAGGTGACGCTCGCAACTGGTAAACCAACTATTTTTGCCAGACTCATACAAAAAAATTCATTTAACACCAAATGAGGGCAATTATGACGTTCAAACTTTAGAATGTGTGTAGAACATAAACTACCATCACCAAACCCAATCTCACCGTTCTCAGTATAAATTACATTAATTTTATCCTGTACACCGGCGACACTTAGCCTGGGTTTATCGTCCCAGATTAGCAAACCAAAATCTTCCTTTTGTTCCAGACGTTGAATCAATTCTTGTTCATTAATTGCTCTAAATATGGGTTGGCTATCCTGTACCTTATCTGTACCCAGAAAGGTAATGGCTCCGGATAAATCTTGTCCAAGGGCACGTATTTGTGCAAATACGTATGTTTCACTTACCCCAAGATTTTGAGCCAGAAGTTTTCGTGCCTCTCCTTCGGGAAGCAGGTTATCCAGGAAATTATAAGCACTATTGTGTGCATGTGGTTCATTTAATCCCAATGCAGGCGATATGGAAAAACCCTGTTGTTGCCAATCCTGCTCATATTGCAAACGCAACAAACCCGTTTTGCCATCATATTCTAAATGAGCAATCACTTTATCGTCATAAAATAGAACAAGCTGGTAACTCATGCTTATACACTCTCTTACTTATACCCAGGGAATCGCATTATTCTGCTGGACACTGGTATCAGTTGTACTTATTCCTGTTGGATTTAGTTTAATCCCCAAACCCTTAAGTACGGCAAAAGTAGCACCCAAGGTACAATTAGAATTACCCTTTTCTATACGTGATAAGGTATTCACACCAATACCACACAGTGCTGCACAATCCACCAGTTTTATTTTCAATTCAGTACGTTTGGCTTTAATAAGCTGTCCCAGTGATATTGCACTATCAATTGCACTGAGATCTGGAAATTTACTTTGCACAACTTGTTTTGCCATTATTTTTATCCTATTAATCACCATTAATAGTAATTATAGAGACTGAATTAAAATATTTCCACAAAAATCACCAATAATGGTATTTATATATAATTAAGTACAAATTACATTAATTAATCACCAGTACTGGTGAAATATTTTGAGTGAGAGTACACATTATATTGAACTATTAGGAAACAGATTGAAACGTGATTCTACTTACCAATACAAAAACTGGTAAATATACGGCCTAATAAGTCATCGGAGGTAAATTCACCAGTAATTTCAGACAATGAATTTTGAGCCTGACGTAACTCTTCAGCCAGTAATTCTCCTGCGGCAAACTGCTGTAATTGTACTAAGCCATTTTTAACTGAAGCAAGGGCTTGATGAATGGCTTCCAGGTGTCGACGCCGTGCCATAAAGCTCCCTTCACCAGCACTTTGATAACCCATGCATTGTTTTAGGTGTTCTCTAAGAAGCTCAATGCCATTTGCTTCTTTGGCAGATAAATAAATTTCTGTGTATAACTTGCCGTTAATTTTTTGGGCTGTTTTATTAGCTTTGTCTATTTTATTATGGATAATTGTGATATCAATATTATCTGGGAACTGCGCTAATAATTCATCGTTAATCAGCTGATTTTTCTTATCATCAATATGATTTTCATCTATGACTAATAAAATTTGATCGGCATTTTCAATCACATTCCAGGCACGTTCAATACCAATTTTTTCAACCTGACACTCGCTGTCTCGCAAGCCCGCAGTATCAATAACATGCAGAGGCATGCCGTCAATATTAATTTCTTCTTTTAATACATCACGTGTCGTACCAGCAATATCGGTTACAATTGCTGACTCTTTACCCGATAAGGCATTAAGCAAACTGGATTTCCCGGCATTAGGCTGACCGACAATGGCAACGTTCATGCCTTCGCGTAACAGACAACCCTGCTCTGCTTTAATTAATATTTTTTGTAAATCAGCGAGGATTGTTGTTGTATCATGCTCCACTTTTCCATCGGATAGAAAATCAATTTCTTCTTCAGGGAAATCAATGGCAGCTTCAACATATATTCTTAATTGTATTAATGCGTCTACCTGTTGATGGATTAAGCTGGAAAACTCACCTTGCAGAGAACGTAAAGCAGAACGGGCAGCCTGTTCACTACTGGCATCTATTAAATCTGCAATGGCTTCTGCCTGCGCCAGATCCAGTTTATCATTTAAAAATGCACGTTCACTGAATTCACCAGGTTTTGCCGGAATGGCTCCCAGAGAAAAAACTCGCTGCAACAGCATATCCATAACTACAGGCCCACCATGACCCTGTAGTTCAATAACATCTTCACCGGTAAAAGAATTTGGCCCGGGAAAATACAGAACAATACCGGAATCAATTATTTCTTCAGGGTGATTAGCATCATTTTGAGCAAAAAAGGGTAAATAATGAGCAAAGCGGGGTTTGGGATGCTGATGAAGGATCTGTTTTGCAATGGCTAAAGAGCGAGGACCGGACAAACGGATAATAGCCACTCCCCCGCGACCGGGGGCAGTGGCTAATGCTGCAATAGTGGATGTATTATAGGAGTTAAGCATTCTCAATTGAGCGGGTTATATACCATTGCTGACTAATCGATAATAAATTATTCACTACCCAATACAGAACAAGTCCTGATGGGAAAAAAGCAAAAAATACAGTGAAGATAAGTGGCAACATCATCATAACCTTAGCTTGTACCGGATCCATAGGTGCGGGATTCAATTTTTGCTGAACAAACATGGATATGCCCATTATTAATGGCAGTACATAATAGGGATCAGGAGCAGATAAATTATTAAGCCATAACATAAAATCGGCCTGACGCATCTCTACACTTTGCAATAATACCCAGTATAGTGAAATAAATACTGGTATCTGTACCACAATAGGCAAACAACCACCCAGTGGATTAATTTTTTCTTTCTTATACAGCTCCATCATCGCTTTATTTTTTTCAGCAGCATTATCTTTAAACTGCTCCTGAATAGCTTTTAAGCGAGGGGTCACTTTACGCATATGCGCCATAGATTTATATGAGGCTGCGGAGAGCTTATAAAAAAGTCCTTTAATAATAATGGTCAGGAAAATAATAGACCAACCCCAGTTATTAACAATACCTTGTATATGCTCCAGCAACCAGTAAATTGGATGGGCAATCACTGATAACCAGCCATAATCCACTGTGCTGTCTAAGCCTGGTGCCAGCGTATTAATAACATCCTGCAATTTTGGACCAATAAACAGTGAATCTTTTAAACTGATTGTTTGTTTAGGTGCAACTTGCTGTGCAGTAGAAATAGTGCCTATGATGTAATGCGGATCTGCAGTATTCTTATCTGTGACCCGGGAATAATAATTTTCCTGGCTGTTTTTCGGGGGTATCCAGGCAGCCATAAAATAGTGTTCTGTCATTGCAATCCAGCCGCCTGTATTACTGCGACTTAAATTAGCTTCAAGCATGTCCGGAAAGTCAATTTTTTCAAAACCATCCACTTCTTTAGAAATCATGGCACCGGTGTAGGTTTTCAGGAACATGCTTTTTTGTTCAATATTAGTTCTTTGCAGCTGCCGATACAGATAACCATTCCAGGGAATATCACTATTATTACTGATCTGATGTTCAACACCTATATCATAATTACCGGGATAGAAGGTGTAAATTTTTGTTAAGTTAAATTGACCATCTTCTGAGGTCCAACTCAAAGGGACTTTTAATTCAGACTGTTCACCCAGCTCATAACTTAATTGGGAGCTACTGTAGATTACATTATGATCCGGGGCATAATTAGTATCAGCAGATGAACTTAATAAACCTGTCTGGCTGATAAAAAATAAACCGCTCTTATCGTTCATTAAAATAACCGGACTGGGATCTTTATTTACATCAACCGGATAATTCCGTAATGCAACCCGACGAATATCTCCGCCAATAGTGTCTATTTCAATATCAAATACATCAGTCTTAACATGGATACGCTGACCGCTTTTTAATTTTTTGGCAATAGCAGGAGCACTGGCAACATCCTGAGACTGTTGATCATTCACCGGCACTTCCGGCAGGTCATTTTTATCTGCTGTCACCTGGCCAGACTGCTTGTCTGCTGCAGGAGCGACATTGCTATTGGTACTGCTAATAGTGGGCGGAGGATTTACCTGCATTTGCCAGGACTGCCATAAAGACATGGAAAGCAGCATAAATGCTGCAAATAAAATTAAACGTTGTGTATCCATAATATGATTTTATCTATTTGTTTTGCTTAATTAAACTATTTTTAATAGTAGTTTGTGCTGCTTTATCAAGTTCAGGTACTGGATCAAGACCACCTGGGTGGAAAGGATGGCACCTTGATAATCTTTTTAATCCCATCCAGCCTCCTTTAAATACGCCAAAGCGTTCAATTGCAGTATGGGTATAACAAGAGCAACTGGGTATATAACGGCAATTATTGCCCAGTAGAGGACTAATGAGATATTGATAAACTTTAAGAATAGCTAAAGTTATCTTTTGAAATATACTCATTTCCTAGTATCCAATTAATTCAATTTCAAGATGGCAAACGACAATTTTATCAGATTAGTTTGAATAAGGCTTCACTTGCTGACATTATTTTTTATCAGCTGTTTTTTTAAATAATTAAACTGTTTTGCCAGTGATTGATTAATCACACTATTATCCATTTTATCAATCCCCCTTCGTACTAGAATAACGTAGTCAGCGGAGAAAATTTTATCTTGATTCAGGCGAAAAAATTCTCTGCTCAAACGTTTAATTCGATTTCGATGTACCGCTGTTTTAACCGATTTTTTTGCTACAGCCAGCCCTAGACGCGCTCTGCTTTGTGATATTTTAACTTTTGCTAAAATAGTGAGTAATTTGTCTGAAGATCGTATAGGTTTGTTAAATACGAATTGGTAATCTGAGGGGAGGAGAAGTCTCTGATTACGACTGAATTGCTGTTCTAAATTTGTTTTGTTTGCAGACATAAATTTTAAAACCGTACTCAATCTGGATTTTAAAAAATTTACTACTCTGTTGTTTGAATATTTAAAACTTTAATTCAAAATTTTTATTAATACAGATGCTAATAAGAAATTTTAAAACAAGCATTTAGCTTCAATATAATATTAAAGCCATTGCCTGCAATAAAAAAATTAGTTATTACACTGCCAGTTGATGACGGCCTTTAGCACGACGTGCATTTAACACTTTTCTACCCGCTTTAGTTGCCATACGAGCACGAAAACCGTGAGTACGTTTACGTTTTAAGTTACTTGGTTGGAATGTTCTTTTCATTGCATTTTATCCGAATATTGGCTTTCAAAACAGAAAGTCAGTCATTTAAATTTTTCTAAGCTTTTTTTAAAAATAAATATAAAGGCTTTTTTTAGAGCACGCAATTATACATTTCTGTTCGACAATTAGTCAATATTTATATTTATTAATTTCATTTTTTTTATTTACTCAATAGTAGTATATTTAGTTTTACTAATTCTTCTGATCCTTTTCTTTTAATAATATAAATTATATATATTTTTTTATTTTTATTATTAGTCTTGATGTATTCTGTTAGTATGTTAATAATGTTTTTTATAAACAATAAGTTATATTACTTTAAAGTCTTTGTGTTTGTTGTGTTTTAGTTGTTTATAAATTGTGAATGAATATTTTTTAGTATACAATATGATGACTTCCTAACATTTTATGTTCAATTTCCTGATAACTTATTAACAGACTTATCCACAGTTTATTGCTTGTTTTTTCGATGTGTTTTTATCTTTTTTTCTCTTAAAATGAGAAAAAAATCATTTTTATAAATTTGGTTGTACTATGAAATTAGATATTTGGGCCCAATGCCTGCAGGCACTTGAAAATGAAATTCCGCCTCATGAATATAAAATCTGGCTCTTGCCATTGCAGGCAAAATTGATATCAGAGACAAAACTGGTATTATTTGCACCAAATAAATTTGTGATTGAATTCGTAAAAAAACGTTTTTTAACTGATATTAAAACTATAATTGATAAATTATCAGCGAATCTACTTGAGGTTGAATTGCAGGTAGGAAGCATAAAAAAATCTTTAAGTGCTGGTGCTGCCATCGGTAATGGTAGTGATTTCAAGAGTAGAGCTGTTACGAATAATAATCACTCAACTACTAAGCATTTTTCTACTATAGGTGCGGCAAGTGATAAATTATTATCTTCTTCAATAAAAAAAAATACTAATGAACAAAATCAGCTAAAAAAATATCAATCAGCACTGAATAAAGAAATGTCCTTTAATACGTTTGTTGAAGGCAAATGTAATATGCTTGCTCGTGCTGCTTCATTGCAAATTGTGGAAACTTTGACTGAGGGTGGTAGTAATAATAATTATAATCCTTTTTTAATTTATGGTGGCGTTGGCCTGGGCAAAACTCATTTAATCCATGCTTTAGGCAATATTATTATGTCTGAAAATCCTGATTCAAAAGTGATTTATTTACACTCTGAACGCTTTGTGCAGGAAATGGTCACTGCTCTGCAAAATAAAACCATTGATCAATTTAAAAACTTTTATCGATCGGTTGATGTGTTGTTGATTGATGATATACAATTTTTTGCCGGTAAAGAAAGAACTCAGGAAGAATTTTTTCATACCTTTAATGCCCTGCTTGAAGGTCAGAAACAAATTATCATGACTTGTGATACTTTCCCTAAGGAAGTATCCGGTCTGGAAGATCGTTTAAAATCACGTTTTGGTTGGGGGCTTTCTGTTGCCATAGACTTGCCTGATACTGAAACACGGGTTGCTATCTTATTGTCTAAGGCAGCTCAGTCAAATATTGATCTACCTCAGGATGTGGCTTTTTTTATTGCTCAGCGAATTCGTTCTAATGTTAGAGAGCTTGAAGGCGCTTTGCGAAGAGTGATTGCCACTGCACGTTTTAAAGGTAAAAAAATATCTGTTGAGTTTGCTAAATTGGCGTTACATGATTTAATTGCTTTACAGGATAAACAGGTATCGATCGAAAATATTCAAAAAATTGTTGCTGAATATTATAAAATCAGAGTGTCTGACTTACATTCAAAACGACGAACACGCTCAGTTGCCAGACCTAGACAAATTGCCATGTCTTTGGCTAAACATTTGACGAGCCATAGTTTGCCCGAAATAGGAGATGCTTTTGGCGGACGCGATCATACGACAGTCTTATATGCCTGCCGTAAAATTCAGCAACTACGTAGTGAACTAATAATTGTTGAAGAGGATTATAGTAATCTGCATAGGCAATTGACTTCTTAGTTTATCAAAATTGTTTTATACTTGTATTTTCCACACTAAGATATGTTTTAAGGATATTTGTTAAATGAAATTTTCTATAGGCCTTGATGATTTTTTACCGGCTCTGCAATCGGTAATCGGTGTAGTTGAAAAACGTCAGACCTTACCTGTTTTATCTAATGTACTGATTAATATAAATGCAGCAAAATTGATGATTACTGCTACTGATCTTGAGGTCGAGATTAGTACACATATCCTTATTGATGATGCTTCTTTAGTCGTTGATTTTACCGTTCCAGCAAAAAAATTATTTGATATTTGTAAAAACCTGGATTCTGGTATTAAGCTTAATTTTGAGCTTAAAGAAAACAAACTTATTTTAAAAGCGAAAAAAAGTCGTTTTACTTTAATTACATTACCAGCAGAAAATTTTCCTAACCTGGACCCTATGTCCGTTACTTCTGAATTTACGCTTTCACAACGTGATTTGAAATTTGTAATTGATTCAACACAATTTTCAATGGCTAACCAGGATGTTAGATACTATTTAAATGGTTTATTATTTGAAGTATTTAACAATGAACTTCGAACAATTGCTACTGATGGCCATCGTTTGGCTTTTAGCTATATTGATGGTCTTAGTAATTTAATTAATATACCTAAAGATACCACTCAACAATTGATAGTCCCACGAAAAGCAATTACTGAGTTAAATCGATTGCTTTCCGATTCTGATTTATTACTCAATGTATCTATATCAACTAGTCATCTTAATATTAATTTTGAAAATCTGGCTTTTACAACAAAATTAATTGATGGCCGCTTTCCAGATTATCAACGTGTTATTCCTGCTAGCGAATTATGTAACAAAATTATTATATCGGATAGACAATTGCTAAAACAATCACTATCAAGAATTGCTGTTCTTTCATCTGAAAAATATAAAGCTGCTCGATTAGAGTTTAGTAAAAATCAACTTATCGCAATTGTTCATAATCCTGAACAGGAAGAAGCCGAAGAGTATATTTCTATTGAATATACAGGTGAAGATTTCTCCATAGGTTTTAATGTTGGTTATCTGGTGGATGCTTTAAATGCTGTTCCAGAAGATCAGGTCTCTCTTAGTTTGACTGATGCCAATAGTAGTTGCCTTATTTCTGGTTTAAATAATGATAGTATTAAATACGTTGTTATGCCTATGCGACTTTAATGCTGGTTCTATTTAAATGCCTTTAGAATTATTAAAAATTCATAATGGCCGTAATCTTAAAGAATTTAATTTTTCACCTCATCCAAGGCTTAATATAATATCCGGTGCGAATGGGGTTGGTAAAACAACCATACTTGAATCCATTTATATTTTATTAAGAGCTCGTACTTTCCGAACTAATAAATTTAAAAGTTTTATTCATTATCAACAAAACAACTGTACAATATTTTCCCGTTTTTCCTCATTAAAAAATGAAATTTTTACTTTGGGCATTAGTCGTTCAAAAGATATTTCACAACCCATTATTCATCTTAATGCACAAAAAATTCATAGCTTATCAAGCATTACCAATTTAGTTGTCTTGGCGATCATCACTCCTGAAAGTTTTAGCTTACTCGATTCTGGGCCAGCTATTCGCAGAAAATTTATCGATTGGGGTGTGTTTCACGTGGAACATAGTTTTCTCATTAATTGGCAAAATTATAAAAAAATATTAAAAAATAGAAATACTTTACTTAGTAAGTTTTCCAGTGAATTTAGAAATTCTCATAAGTTATCATCACAACAAAGAAAATTAATAAATTGTTGGAGTAGTCAATTGATAGTTTTAAATAATAAATTAGATAATTTACGAGATAAACAATTAATAAGAATATCACCCTATTTCAAAGAATACCTGGATTTATTTTCTAAGCAATTAGCAAACGAGATTAATTTATCTTTTTATCGAGGCTGGTCAAAAGATATTAACTATACTGAATATTTACAGAAAAAAATTAATGAAGATATTATTGCGGGCTATACTCGATATGGAACACATCGTAGTGAATTAAAAATTACAATCAACAATATGATGGCTAAAGATGTACTCTCAAGAGGCCAAAAAAAAATTGTTATTATCTGCCTTATTTTAGCGCAATTCCGTTACTTAATGGAAAGTGATAGTACTCGTTTGCATAATTTATTATTACTAGATGATATGGATAGTGAACTCGACAGTTCAAATTTACAAATATTATTTAAAATTTTAGCTTCTCTAAAATGCCAGGTGATATCTACAACTACGGATGAGAAACGTTATAATTTTATCGATAAAGAAAAATATAAAGTGTTTCACGTGAAACATGATGAAAATGTGAATAAGCTGTGAATAAACTGTTACTAATAATAAAAACTTGAAAACAAGAAGAATAATAATAGATAGAGTATAATGAACAAGTCCTGTGAGTTGATTATTAAAATAAGTTTATAGAATATTATCAGTATACAAACAAATTTAACTAATTATTTTAAATATATTTTATATAGCTAAACAAATTTATCCAAATGGAGTTCAAGATTTTATGAGCGAAGATAATACTTACGATTCTTCGAATATTAAGGTGTTAAAAGGTCTGGATGCAGTCAGAAAAAGACCGGGTATGTATATTGGTGATACCGATGATGGCACCGGCTTGCATCATATGGTGTTTGAAGTTGTTGATAATTCAATTGATGAAGCGTTGGCAGGACATTGTAAAAATATAGATGTTATTATTCATGCAGATGGTGGAATTAGTGTCAGAGATGATGGCCGGGGTATCCCAGTTGACATGCATGAAGAGGAAGGACGTTCGGCTGCTGAAGTTATTTTGACGGTATTGCATGCCGGTGGTAAATTTGATGATAATTCTTACAAAGTCTCAGGTGGCTTACATGGTGTTGGTGTATCTGTAGTAAATGCCTTATCAGAACACCTGAAATTAATTATTTACCGAAATGGAAAAAAATATGAACAGCACTATAGATTAGGAGAGCCACAAGGTGAATTAAAAGTTGTTGGTGAAAGTGATACTACTGGAACAGAGATCTATTTTTTACCAAGTCGTGAAATTTTTACTGATGTTGAATATCATTATGAAATTTTAGCAAAGCGTTTAAGGGAATTATCGTTTCTCAATTCTGGTGTATGTATAAATCTTAACGATGAACGTGAAGCCGATAAACAGGATGTTTTTGAATATGTAGGTGGAATTCGAGCTTTTGTTGAGCACTTAAATAGAAATAAGACTACATTGCATAATAATATAATTTATTTTAGTAACGAAAAAGATGATATTGTTGTTGAAGCAGCCTTGCAATGGAATGACACCTACCAGGAGAATATCTCCTGTTATACCAATAATATCCCGCAAAGAGATGGTGGAAGTCACTTAGCAGGCTTTCGCTCTGCATTGACTCGAACTTTAAATCAATATATTGAACATAATGGTACTGCAAAAAAGGCAAAAGTATCAACATCGGGTGATGACTCCAGAGAAGGATTGACTGCGGTATTATCAGTTAAAGTACCTGATCCTAAATTTTCTTCACAAACGAAAGATAAACTCGTTTCATCAGAAGTAAAAAGTGTAGTTGAGTCTGTCATGGCAGATAAACTACAGGATTTTTTAGCAGAAAATCCCAGTGAAGCAAAATCAATTGCAGCAAAAATAGTTGACGCTGCGCGTGCGCGTGATGCAGCCAGAAAAGCACGTGAAATGACCCGTCGTAAGGGCGCTCTGGATATTGCCGGCTTACCGGGTAAATTAGCAGATTGTCAGGAAAAAGACCCTGCCTTGTCAGAACTATTTCTGGTGGAAGGGGACTCTGCTGGCGGTTCGGCCAAGCAGGGGCGTGATAGAAAAACCCAGGCTATCCTGCCATTAAAAGGAAAAATCCTCAATGTTGAAAAAGCACGTTTTGATAAAATGCTATCATCTGCTGAAGTTGGTACATTGATAACTGCCATGGGTACAGGCATTGGTAAAGATGAGTTTAATATAGAAAAATTACGCTATCATCGTATTATCATTATGACCGATGCTGATGTTGATGGTTCACATATCCGTACCTTATTACTGACCTTCTTTTATAGACAAATGCCGGAACTGGTTGAAAATGGTTATATATATATTGCCCAGCCACCCTTGTATAAGATTAAAAAAGGTAAACAGGAAAAATACGTAAAAGATGATGCAGAATTAAATGATTATCTTTTGCAGGTTGCGCTACAAAAAGCAGCGCTCTACCCTGCTGAAGGTGTGCCGCCAATTATTGGGACAGCATTAGAAGAATTAAGCAAAAGTTATTTGTCAGTAAATGGCATTAAAATGAGATTGGCCAGTCGTTATAATGAGGCTTTTCTTAATAATGTTATGAATGTCACTCGTTTGAGCGAGGATGATATAAATAACAAAGAAAAGGTTCAGTCCTGGCTGGAAAGTCTGCAGACGGCAATGAACAAGGAAGACAATATATCACTGCATTTTGAAACCCGACTGGTTGATACTGATGATGAAAGTGACGAATTTAAAATACATGTAGATGAAATTCGTCATGGAGTTAACCATAATTTTGTTATTTCTATGGAGTTTTTCAAATCCGGTGAATATTCATCAATGATGAAATTTGCTGAGCAACTGGATGGTTTATTGACTCCGGGTGAAGCTTATATTGAACGTGGTGAAAAACGCAAAAAGATAGATACCTTTGAACAGGGCCATGCCTGGTTATTTAATGAATCAAAGCGTGGCCAGCACATCCAGCGTTATAAAGGACTGGGAGAAATGAACCCTGAACAACTCTGGGAAACAACTCTTGATGCAAATGTCAGGCGTTTGCTGCAGGTAAGAATTGAAGATGCTGTTGCTGCAGATGAAATATTTACCACACTGATGGGTGATCATGTAGAACCACGCAGAGAATTTATTGAAACAAATGCCCTGTCAGTCAGTAATATCGATATTTAATAGTATTCATCATTCATTAAGTTATATTGAGTATAATGAAGGTAATTTTGCTTTTAGCCTGTTGATTATTATTAATCAACAGCTTCAGGCTGAGTGATCATTATCTGCTGTTAAGGCATAGCATAACTGAATTACTTAGAAATGGATGTTCTGTAAATATGAAGTACCTTGCTTATATACTGTGCTTATTTTTTTTCATAAATAAAGCAGCCTACCCTATTACTACGGATCTTTATTCAGATTATAACTATAAGAGTATTGTTGAATCCATCAGTGCTTTATCAATTACCCGAACAAAATACCAAAAAAAAATTGTAAAAGATAATAAAATGAATAAGGAGTATGCATTATTCATTGATTTCTTATCCTTTAAAATAAATGATTATTGTCAGCAGTTATTAAAAAAATATGGTCAGTCTGCTATCAAAGAAATTAGCTCCTGCAAAATTGAAAATTTATCAGAAAAAAAAGATAAGAACAAGCAAACTAAAACTTCAGAAGAAAAAGTAGAGTCAATAGAAGATGAATTTACATCTGCATTAGGTAATTTTGATGAAATGATACTGGCAGAAAATGATAGCATCACACATAGAAAAAAGAAGAAAAAAATAAAAATTGAAAAAAAATCAGCTCAACAGTCAATATCGCAGATAAAAGGAAAACATAAACAAACATCAACTACCGGCTATAAAAGAAAAAAAATTAATAAAACAGATGATGATATTGTAGCCAGACAATTAAAAGAAGCTGCAGAGCAGGAAAAAGATCCAAAATTAAAAGAAAAATTGTGGAATGAATATTACAAATACAAACAATCAGTTAATAAAGAAACAAATGAAAAATAAAAAAATAAATAATAAAGCTGACGATAAAATACTAAAGAGCATAAAGTATATGCTCTTTATAGCAATGCTTTTGATATTAAATGCCTGTACAACCATGCTGGAAAATAATAATACAGAAGAAAAAAAAGATATTAAATTGTTGATGGCTGACAAGGAAATAGATGAAAAAAACCTACTGGATGTATCTATTAATTTATTTGATCCAGGTGAATTACCCAAGGATAAAGAAGCCAGGCGTGGACTAACAGAAAAAATAAGAAAATCAGAAGCACGTTATATGCCGATACATCTTAAATATACAATGCAGAGTACAGGTTACTGGGCAAGTGTTAGAGTAGTACCGGATGAAAATGAAGCCAGTGAAGTGACCATAAAAGGCAGCATCATTGAATCAGATGGTGAATATATAAAAGTGAATATAGCAGTGAGAGATTCCAGAAATATCATCTGGTTTGAAAAAAACTATGAACAAAGAGTCTCTGTTGAAGAAAAAAAAGAAACTGAAATAGAAAAAAATGACCGTTTTCAAAATCTATATACCAATATAGCAAATGATATAGTTATTTATAGAAATAAACTGAGTCATACCGCAGTAAAACGTATTAAGCAAATAGCAGAAATACGTTTTGCCAGTAGTATGTCCAAAGAAGCATTTGCAAAATATTTAAAAAAAGATAAAGAAGGAATACTGCATTTAAAAAGTTTGCCAGCCAGTGATGATGTAATGTTAAGCAGAGTACTTAGTATTAAAGCCAGAAATGAGATGCTGATAGATACCATTAATAATTATTATGATGTTTATTATGGTGATGTGTGGGATAGCTACGATAACTGGCGAAAATTCAGAAGTGAAGAATTAAAGACCATTAGAGAAATAGAAAGAAAGGCCATTACCCAGAAAATACTGGGCGTTGCTGCTATTATTGGTGCTATTGCACTGGGTGCATCAAGTAATTCCAGCGTGGTAAACAGTACCGGAGTTTTAAGAACAGTTATGGTGGCAGGCGGCACCTATGCACTTTATAGTGGCTTTAAGACCAGTAAAGAAAGTGAGATTAATAAAGCCGCAATTGAAGAATTAGGGACATCTTTTGAAAATGATGTTGCTCCGGTGTTAGTAGAAATTAATGGAAAAACACTAAAGCTAACGGGGAATGCGGATCAACAATATAATCAATGGCGTGAATTATTAAAAAAAATGTATGTTGAAGAAACAGCTATTGTTAAATAGGCTAAAAATTGCAAAAAACAAAAATTGAATCACCTTCATTCAATGCGCATAATAAACAGCTAAAAAAAAATAATCGGCTGAATATAGTCCTGTTTATTTTATTTATAATCTGTCTGTTTATTATTGTAATTTTTTTTGTTTTGCCGTCAATTGATATGTCTATGGAACAAAAAAAAGACACTATACTCGTGTCAGATAATGATTTTTTTGAAGTAATTAGACTCTATAATGATAGTTCTGAAGTAACAGACAGTTTAACAATAACAGATGTTAAAAGTACGAGCAAAAAACAAAATAAAGAAGATAAATTTAAGATAATTATTGGAAAAATCCTGTCATCTCTGGAAAAAAATAAAATAACCAATGCACAAAAATATTTACAACAGGCAAAATCTATTTATCCAGATAAAGCATTATTAAAGGAACTGAGTCAGCGCATTGATTATGAAGATAAAATAAATAAAATAAAAAATATTATAAAAATGGCAGCTAATGAAGAAAAAAATGAACAGTGGATAAATGCCCTGGCTTTGTATAATGATATTTTAGTGATTGACAGCAACAATAATAAAGTATTAGTTAATAGACAAAGAGTTAAAAAATATATAGAAATTAATCAGTTACTAAGTAATATTATCAATCATCCAGAGCGTTTAAATGATAGAAAAATTCTGGCAGAAAAAAAGCAGAAGATTAAAAAATTAAAACAGAAAATTAAAGAAAAAAATTCATTAATATATTCAATTAATAATACACCACGATTGAATAATAAAATATCCGCTGTAGAACAGATATTAAATACAGCAGATATCCCGGTTAAGTTGATTATACGTTCAGATAATTTAACAGATATTATGATATATAAAGTCAGACATCTGGGAAGGTTAGATGAACAGCAGATTGGCTTAAGACCAGGTTATTATACCCTGGTAGGTTCTCGTGAAGGTTATAGAGATATTAGAAAAAAAATAAAAATCAGCAGTAAAGATAAAAATAGCAGTATTGTTATAAAGTGCAAAGAGAAAATCTAATGCGCATTATTGAAATTACTGATGATAATAGTGAATATAAAGAACTCGATTATTCTGCTTTACCGCTGGCAGTATCTTTTATTAATGAGCAGATAATTATAGATAGCTATGGTGAAAATCAGTCTGCAAAAATATGTGGTTATATTGCCCATGATCAGCATCATCTTTTTTTTCAGCCAGAAGAAAATAATGACTATAAAATCTATCACAATGATGAATATATAAAAAATTCAGTCTGGTTAAAATCAGGTGATAGAATTCAGATAGAACAAAAAATAATAAGCATACATATCTCAGGTGATAGAGTTAAAATCTTTATTGAAAAAAAGATAAAAAAACTGCAATTGCAATCCCCTGCTATTGCAATACAGAGATCAGCAGAAAATGAAAAAAATCAGCAGATATTTAAAACACAGGCTATAGAACCTGCCAAAAAAACATGGCAGAATTTTATTATCTATTTAGTATTGCTATTAATGATCCTGGTGGCACTTTTTGTACTCTTTTCTGAGACTGTTGAAGTTAAAATCCAGCCGGATGCCGATAAAGTAAGTTTACAGGGACGTTTTCCTGTGCTGACAATACATAATAGATTTATGCTGATTGCCGGACAATATAATCTAAGCGCAGAAAAAAAAGGCTATCAGCAGCTTAATAAGCCATTGAATATTGACTCTCAACATAAGCAATTTTCATTTGCAATGAAAGAGCAACCGGGCATAGTTAAATTTAACATAGTGCCGCAGGATAATAATAGCATTTTTCTTAATGGCGTTTTACTATCAGGTACTGCTGATCAGCAGCACACTCAATCATTGCCCTATTATAAAATAGATAAAGGAAAATACCGGCTTGTTATTGATAATCCGCGCTATAAGAAATTTGAGCAAACAATAGATATTAAAGGTAAATTGAAACGGCAGAAATTTATCATTGAACTGGAAAAGAACTGGGCTTATGCCACACTCAGACCTGGACAAATAAATACCCGTACTATTATTAGTAACACATCAGGCACAGAGCAATTATTTGATAAAATAATTAGCACCGATGAAAAAATAGAATTGCCGGCTGGTGAATACAGATTAAAAGCAAGAAAAAATAAATTTAAAGAGCTCAGCATAAATTTTACTATAAATGCCGGTGACGATATTGTTCTGGATAAACTGATACTCGAAGAAAAAGATGGCATGGTCAATTTAACATCAATACCTGAAAAAAGTATTATTAATCTGGATGGCATTTATCAGGGGAAAACACCTAAAGTAATTCATCTCAGTGCCAATAAAAGCCATTATCTGGAATTGAGTTTAGCGGGTTATCAGACAAAAAAAATACAATTAAAACTCAAAGCAGAAGAAAAAATTAACAAGAAACTTTATTTAAAGCAAAATAAAAATAGCCTGTTTTTAAGTGTGTCACCACAACAGGCAAAATTGTATATTGATGGAGTCTTACAAAAAAATAATTCAGGACAATTTAACCTGACAGCAAAAAATCATCTACTGAAAGTGCAGGCAAAAGGCTATCAGAGCATAGAAAAAAAAATACAAGCAAGTATTTATAATAAAGCCATTGCTATTCATTTAAGTAAAAATAAACCTTCTGCCCAGCTAAAAAAATCTGTTATTAGTAATAAGACTAATAAAGCAAAAAATTATATTAATAGTATTGCCCAGCAGATGATTTATGTGCCGCCTGCAGTATTTACCATGGGCTCTAAAAAAAATTCACCGGGTAGAAATTCTAATGAGCGGGAACAAAAAATTAAGATAAGCTATGGCTATTATTTATCTGCCAAAGAAGTGACCAATAAACAATATAGAGAGTTTAATAAAACACATGATTCCGGACAATTTGCTGAAAACTCACTTAATTCAGATCTACAGCCTGTGGTTAATGTAAGCTGGCAGGAAGCTGCTGAATTTGCCAACTGGCTAAGCAAAAAAGAATCACTGAATCCTTATTATATCAGCCGCAACGGGAAATTATTACCGGCTGATATCTCTGCTTTTGTTAATGGCTACAGACTCCCCTTTGAAGCTGAATGGGTTTTAGCTGCAAGAGGAAAGAATCAAAAAAAATATCCCTGGGCAGGCAGTTACCCGCCCAAAAAAATAATCGCAAATTATGCGGATGAATCAGCTGCTTTACTGATCAATAATATTATTACAGGATATAAGGATAATTTCAGTGTTTCATCGCCAGTGGGAAGTTTTATTAAAAATGAAATAGGTTTTTATGACCTGGGTGGCAATGTATCAGAGTGGTGCGGGGACTTTTATTCGCCTGTTGCCGTTCAGTCTGCTAAAAAAATAAGCATTAATCCCACAGGGCCAAAAAAAGGCAGTCATCATGTGGTACGGGATGCTTCCTGGCGAGATGCATCTATTAGAGAATTGCGCTTAAGTTATCGAAGTTATAATAGAAAAAAAGCCAATGATATTGGTTTTAGACTTGCCCGGTATGCCCCATGAATCAATTTTATATAAAATTATTTTTTATTATTATTGTTTCCTATGCAGCGTCACAGGTTTTAGCTCAAACGCTGGCAACACCCGAAAAACAAACTCTGAAAACACAACAGACAGATAATAAACAGCCAGAAAAAAAACCTAAGCGCAAGGATGCATTAAAAAAATTTATCCCCAGTGAAAAAATTAATGCAGACAGCTCTATATCATTTCCAGTGGATATTTAGTGATAGCTGGCTAATATCCTGTATCTTGCTATGCTCATCTGCCGGGGTTTACCGGCTGTGAGATTTATAAATTTAGTGGAAACAAGCAATGACTGACAGACGCCATATACCAAGTGAACTGATTTATCAGATATTTTCATTACTGATTGTCTTTATTATTGTGCATAGCCTCTATATTGCTATTATCCGGCCGCAGGCAGAACAGTTTATTGAGCAGGAACATCAGGCAATGCTGACCGATAAAAATTATGTGCAAAAGAGAAATTTTTATGTGGTGGTACGTGACTTTGAACAGGAAGCCTGTTTTATTCTGATGCTCTGGGCTTTATCTATAATGGCTTTTAAGGGGGTTTCATCCTGGAAGCAAAATAAACTGCTGGATATAGATATATTAAATTTACCCTATGATTTGCCTATTGGTATTGAAGATAGCAGACAATTATTACAGCGTATCGGGCAGTTGCCCGCAGCTATGCAGGATTACTTATTAGCCAAAGCTCTAACAATAAGTATACAGCGTTTTTCTATTACCCGCAGTGTTCAGGATGCTCATAATGCCATGAAAGATGTCTGTGAATCACATGCTCAGCGGCTGGATACGGAATTGTCTATTATTCGCTATGTTGCCTGGGCTATTCCATCTATTGGTTTTATTGGTACTGTCAGAGGGATTGGTGATGCCTTGTCACAGGCAAACAGAGCATTAGAAGGTGATATTACTGGCGTTACGGAATCATTAGGGGTAGCATTCAATTCGACCTTTATTGCCCTGCTGATATCTATTGTGCTGATGTTCTTTATTCATCAGCTACAGTTATTACAGGAGCGACTGGTATTAGATACGCAGAATTATTGTGATCATCATTTGATTTCAAGACTGAGAAGTTAACTAAATGTCATAAACATGATGCCAAAAAAAAGACAATTAAATTCATTTAACCTGGCCTTTCTGGATATTATGTTTTGCGGCTTTGGTGCCGTAGTATTATTAGTACTTATTATTAATGCCCGGATTGTCAGTGACAACAAAATAAAGAGTGAACAACTACTAGTCTATATCAGCCAGCTTAAAGCAGATATCGATAAGTCACAGCAGGCACAGAATAGTCTTTCTGAGCAATTATCCAGCAATAGAAGACAACAGGAAAAATTAAAAAATACACTGACAGCTTTGGCGCAACAGCTAGTGAGTTTAAAAAATAACAAAATAAATAATATCAGTCAAAGCGGCTTGTTAAAACAACAGATTGCTGAGCTACAGCAAAAAATTAAACAAATCAATAAGTACAATCAGCAAAGTCAAAATACAATAAAAGAAGAAGATAAAAATAAAATTCGCAGTTATGAAGGCGCAGGACATCGGCAATACCTAACAGGTTTAAAATTAGGCGGCCAGCGGGTCATGATCCTCCTGGACAGCTCTGCATCCATGCTGGATGAGACTATAGTCAATATTATTGTACAGCGCAATTTACCAGACAGGCGTAAACAAGCAGCCGAAAAATGGCAGCAGGCGGTTAATACTGTCAAGTGGCTGGTGGCCAACTTACCAGAAAACAGCCGCTTTATGTTGACTACCTTTAATAAAGACAGTCAATTGCTGGCACAAAATCAATGGCTTAATGTAAGTGACAGGCAAATTGTCGATCGGCTGTTTAAGCAATTAATGACTATAGTCCCTGCACATGGTACAAATCTGTATCAAGCATTTTCAATAATAAAAAACCTGCCTGAAAAACCGGATAATATTATTTTAATTACCGATGGTCTACCCACCTTAAATAACCATCAGAGCCTTAAAACAAAAGTGTCAGCCGAAGAGCGTATTCATCTGTTTAATCAGGCAATAAAATTACTGCCAAAAAATATTCCGGTCAATACCCTATTGCTGCCGCTAGAAGGTGATCCAATGGCGGCTTATTTATTCTGGAAACTGGCTATTGATACCAATGGCTCATTTATGACACCGGGTCGGGACTGGCCATGAAAATTAAAAGCAGAACTGCTATTGAAATTTTTAACCTGTCTTTTCTGGATGTGATCTCCTGTGGTTTTGGTGCCATTATTTTATTATTAGTGATCAGTAAAATATCACAACCACTTTTTATCAAGCAGGAACTATTACAACTGACAAACAAAATAGATCAACTGGAACAGCAGTTAAACAATGAAACACAGCAGCAAAACCGATTAAAAAATACTCTGAGTAGTGCGGAACAACTACTAGTACAATTACAAAACAAAGCTGAAAAAAAGCAGCAATTGATACTTACTATACAGTATCAATTAAATGACAGCAGCCGTGATTTACAGGCGCAAAAAATCATTGAGCAGAAAATGCATCAGGTGCGTCAGTCCCTGACAGCAGAAATGCGTCGCCTTGAGCAAAGTAAAACTGCCATCAGTAACAAAAATACAGTGGCCGGTATCAGTGTCAGCAGTGAATATATTATATTTATTATTGATACCTCAGGCTCAATGAAGAACTTTGCCTGGCCCTTAGTACGTAAAAAAATGCAGGAAATACTGGCCATTCATCCCCGTGTCAAAGGTATACAGCTTATTAATGACATGGGTGATTATATGTTTAGTCAGTATGCCGGCAAATGGATAAAAGATACTCCAGCGCGCCGCAGAGCAATACTAAGCCGTTTGATATCCTGGGAACCTTTTTCAAATTCGTCACCGGAAGAAGGCATTACCCGTGCCATCAAACAGTTTTATGCCAGTGATAAATCCATTTCACTCTATGTCTTAGGTGATGATTTTTCCCGGGGTTCAATACAATCTTTGCTTGATACAGTTGACCGGCTAAATAAAAAAAGCCATTCTGCACAAAAAAGAGTGCGTATTAATGCCATTGGTTTTCCGGTACTTTTTCAACATCCTGATGGTGAAACAAATATAGTCCGCTTTGCAGCACTGATGAGAAAACTGGCAGAAAATAATAATGGTAGTTTTGTTGGTTTAACCCATTTAAAATAGCTAAAATAGAATTTATATAATCAACATGACAGAGCAGTGATTAATAATGGTCAAGCTAAGGGTGGATAAGTTGGGAAAATCAATACTATATTTGGCTATTGTGCTACTAATAAGCAGTTGTCAGACACATCTCCCGCTGGTTGCTGAACAGGATGATGCCAGTGCTGATTGTGTAACAGAAGCTGCAGGTCCTATTGATTATCTGCTCTATGCCAATAGAATGGTGGATAGGATGATTGCTGATCAACAGGTGCAGACAGCCTTGCTGAATAAGCGCTTACGATTATTTCCAGTTCCACTGGTTGATAAATTAAACACCGCACAGGCAGATATAATAGCAGTAAATCAAACACTCAAAAACAGAGCACAACGTTCCGGCCAGTTTATAATTGTCAGTAATAAGTCAGCCAGTGATGTGCAATTAAGTGCGGTATTTGAGAAAATAACCCGGCAGATTAATCAGTGTTCTGAAAGCTATCGCCAGTTTGCAATGCAATTGCGTGATAGCAGGACCGGCAAAGTGATCTGGTCAGCTAAAAAACACTTAAAATAACAGTTTTTTAATATAGATAGTATGACGACAAATGGCAAAATTACCGGAAAAAACCAAACAAATTGCTCAGGTGCATGCACAATTAATTAATAGTGTAGTAATGGCCTGTCACAACAAATCTATTATCCCGCAGCTGGAGCCGGTACTGCAATCCTCTGCACAAAATGGCTGGCATGATCTGGTGGCGCGTATTAGAAAAATCATTGCCGGTTCACGTAATACAAAATTATTAATCGGTCTTGATGAAGAAGATGCCGCCATTATTCTTGCTATTCTGGTAGGACTTCAGGATGCCAGCCAGTTGCCTAAAGTGATGCAGAAAAATGAATCAAAATTTGCCGCCCCCGGGCTGGCGCAAATGATTGATGCTGCCGGTAAAGGTGATGCTGCTGCCCTGGCATCACTGGCGGGTATGGCTCAGCAAATGGCTGCTGCCGGTGGGGATATGCATTATCTGGGCACCAGATTACAAGCTATCGTAAATGGTGAACGTGATTTAAAAAAGCTGAGCAGGCATATGACTGACCAGGGTGTTAATCTGGTGGAAGGTCTGCTGCAGGAACTCGAACAGTTAACTACACAATAAAAAGATATTTTAATGACAATAGAAAAAACCTTAAATGAACGCAGCGGTGCAGTATGTGAACTTTGTGCTGCAAGTGATGATCTGCAGATTTACGATCTTAAAAGCGACAATCAGGCTCAGCCATCAGCAGATAGCAGTATTTTAATCTGTGCTGACTGCGCCCAGCAAATTGATAAAACCCAGGCTATGGATGTAAATCACTGGCGCTGTTTAAATGACAGTATGTGGAGCCAGGTACCTGCTGTTCAGGTGATGGCCTGGCGTATGTTGACGCGATTGCGTGCTGAAGGTTGGCCACAGGATCTACTGGATATGCTCTATCTGGATGAGGATACATTGACCTGGGCTCAGGCAACAGGTGAAGGAGATACTGAGGAAGATGCCATTGTCCATCGGGACAGTAATGGTGTAGCACTGGCCGCTGGTGACACAGTGGTGATCATTAAAGATCTTAATGTCAAAGGCACCAGTTTTACAGCTAAACGAGGCACTGCCGTTCGT